>Ga0153975_1000035_pt1 | contig 43199 bp, 57 predicted proteins | sample TSGA059MetaG_FD_104694 | JGI IMG/M metagenome (GOLD analysis project Ga0153975, IMG submission 104694) | Attine ant fungus gardens microbial communities from Georgia, USA - TSGA059 MetaG | ecosystem: Host-associated > Fungi > Mycelium > Unclassified | place: USA: Georgia, Yuchi Wildlife... | reverse complement strand
TATATTATGTATGTCTCTACGCCGGTTGCAACAATGTCACATAGTATCACATGATGTCACATGATGTCACAGTACATGTGACATCCATGTCGTTGCATACCCATAGTAATGCATGGCGTTTTCATGTTCCCGACCGTATGCATTATTGGGATGTATACTGTAGAAGGAAACTATTTGGGGAATGCCGTAGGACCAGTTTACAGAACGTTCCCCTGCACTGGCCGCAGTGAGGCGTTATACTATGTTCTTCCTATACATGCAATATCGTGATGATGAAGCAGTTCGGCAAGAAGATCATTCAGCGGCTCTTGCATAAGACTGATGCAAAGTCCACCACTCAGGCTCCTATTGACTGCCCAAAGCCATTATCCATCACTCATTCACATCTCCTTCCTGTCAATTACTCTCCATCCTACATCAATCGGCTGCCAGTGGAACTTCTTCAGCAAATATTCTTACTCATCGTCAACGACATAACTGATTATCCTTCCATCTTCTTGGTGGAAGATACCACTATCTCTGTTAATTTTACCACCCCTCCCCTAGTCTTCACTCGGGTGTGCTGCCTTTGGCGAGTTATCGCACATTCAACTCCGGGGGTCTGGTCGCGCATCCAGGTTGTATTTCCCGGGCGGGCTGGGCCATTGAAGCCATTCTTTCCATCTCTTCTCCAGGCTTGGCTCGCCCGCTCTGGCACTCAGCCTCTCACTCTTCGCATTGTTTCCAATTGGCATTCCCGCCAACATCACTTTCCTCGACACATGATACGGTATTTCTCAGAGGCAGATTCCCAGCTCTTCAAAATCCTCCTTTCTGAGAGCCAGCGCTGGGAGTGTGTGGCTCTCATGGTACCCATGCACGAGTGGGGTCATAACTTCGACACACCCCAGTTGAGAACATTGCAATGTTGCCTACCAGATCTCAGCAGATTTAATGCACCAAATCTTTCTCGCCTATGCACCCGCATTCTGTACTCCGTCGATACCAACACCCAATTTAACCGTACTCCTACCTACAACAATATATGTCACCTCCACCTTCCAGAGGCGTCTGCTCATACCATGCGAAAAACTTTAGCAATGTTCTCTCACCTGGAAACCATCGTGGTGGACGTGATTATATCGCATTATGGGGATATAAGTAATCCCATCACGAATTCTTGCCTCCAGTCAATGACTCTCCCCCTTGCACCTGATTCTTTGCACGCGCTTATCGAAGTATTCGATGGACTTCAGCTTCCAAAGCTGCAGAGATTGACTGTAGTGGGAAAGCTGAACCAAGCGGGAGTTGATTGTATCATGGCAGTGCTCGCAGCTGCAGCTTGCAATGTGCAGGTGATAGACCTTCATAGAATTACACCGCTAGGTCAAGTTGATGTGGACATAGTTGAGCTGTTACTCTCAGAGGATGGTACTACTATCTGGGAAGCACTCCGTTGCCCCGTCCCATAAAATTAGTCATGTATACCTTGCAGAGCTCGTGAGGATGTCATATGGAAAGTTGGTAATGGGTGCCAGTGTGTTCAACTTGGGACGATAGATGCTGTAATGGCTGTTAGAACCTTCCGTTGAGCCGTTGCTATCAGTCGCCAACGAGGGACATTTTCGTTGGGTGTGGGGTCGTGTGACGTGCAATGTAACCAATGTTGACCTGGTCAAAAAATGTGACCTTGGAGTATCTATATCGGCCTCGTGACCTGCTTGACCCATGATCCATGGCGAGGTATGGTTCTCTGCCTAGCTCAGAAACCCATCCCAAGTTTGAAGTTGGCAAGTCCGGCATGTTACCTCATCGCGCATATGCTTTACATCTTACATGGATCACACGTAGCTTCAGAGTAAAAATGAAATCCAAGTTAGTCTCACTGCGAGGGGTAACGACTTGGTGTCTATCATAACAACCTCTGCGGTACTTCTTACAGTGCACTAGCACCTATACATACGTTGTGAGTGAATGCATATGCATAAGAAAACCATTCAGCGTACCAGTGATAATGTCGACCAACTCGTTGGTAATGGCGGCTTGACGACCACGGTTGTATTGCATCGTCAGAGCGCCGATCATGTCTTTTGCGTTCTTTGATGCATTGTCCATGGCGTTACGACTGTGCGAGAGAAAGCGTTGAGTGAATGGACACAAAAGACTGCCTTAAAAGACGTACCGGGCACTCTGCTCGCATGCGTGGGACTCGACAAGGGCAGCGTATATAGCGTTTGCAAGCGAGAACTCGGCGAGGTCCTTGGTAACGTCGTCCTCCATTTCGTATGCCCGGAATCCAGCTAAACGCAAGTGAATGACCGAACAACAACTAGGCTATGTAATGACTCACCAGACTCTTTCAATAAATTCTCGTTCACAACTTCGACGACAGCAGGCTCGTACGAGACAGCTGAGATGAATTTGTTGTATACTATAACGATGCTGTCGTACTGGACGTTGCTCTTCACAACTAAGTCGGCAACGCCGGCAGCGTCAGCGAAGGTGGGGATGTCACGACCGATTTGGTTGAAGGACATGGCCAAGTTCTTGCTAAGAACACGCGAAAGCTGGGCTTTAGACTTGTCACCGATAACCATGATGGGAGAGTCAGAATCCACAGGCTTTTCGGTGTCAGCAATGGCGCGACGGGTGGCCTTGGACACAGAAGAGTGGATACCACCGCAAAGACCCTTGTCAGAAGAGACGACGATAAAAAGTTTGCGCTTTGCAGGGGTTTCCGAAGGAGCGTGTTGGAAGACCTCTGAGCTGTTTTGAGGATATAGAAGCGGATATAATGTCTGCGGGACGCACCGGAGTTAGCAAGACCGTACTCCTTCCCGCTCTGCATGGCGCGCTGCGCTTTTGCGAGCTTGGTGGAAGCAATCATCTTCATAGACTGTACGAAATAACAAGTATCGGTGGTGAACTCTGATAAACGAAGGACGTCGACGTACTTTTGTAATTTTCTCGATATTCCTGACCGACTTCAACCGTAACTCGATTTCACGCAACGTCGCCATGTTGCGGGCAGATTTTGGAGCTGCTCCCAGCGGGGAGGGCTGGGACGCGATACGGGCAAGCGAACGCCTTGCTAACATTGAAAACTTGGTGAACCTTGGTGCTCGAGTGAAACTGAGCCTCAGAAGTCACCGACTTCCGGCGACGTCCGAACGGAGTTTTATTTACAACTTGCCGATCCGAAACTAATCTCGGCATCACTTGTTCCCCGGAGTCATCTTATTAGTGACTCACTAGTCGTGCTCATCAGCGAGCAAGTACATCTTTCACGTCGACCACCACGTTCTGCTACATCAAATGGCAGCGGAAGAACCATTGTTCGATCGTTCGCTCAAGAAGCGAAAGAAAAAAGTTGTAGCTTTCACTGAGGACCCATTAGGTCCTGATGCAGATCCTACTACACCTGCACCCACTACCATCGAGAACACAACTACCAATGGAGATCTCGTCGATCTCGGCCCTACCACGCTCCATGAGCAGATGAAGCGAAGTCAAGATGGCGCATCAGAAAATGTTGATGCTCCTGATGAAGTCAGGGAGGATAATGATTTCAAGGCCATGTTCCCGGACGGTATCAAGAAGAAAAAGAAGAAGAAGGATATTCCTATGGACTTTGTGAGTACATATTCCATTTTACATCAAGTGGTTGCGATCTTACATTGCGTGTGTTATCAGGGAGACGATGCATCAGGCGCATCGACTCCAGCTAATGCGCCCACCGCTACCGAAGATCTTGACTTCTCAGACATCAAGAAGAAGAAAAAGAAGTCGACAAAAAAGGCAATGGAGGATTTCGAGAAGGAACTCAATGAAGCAAAGGCAAAAGACGATGCTGATGAAGGCGAACCTGACGATGGAGAGCACCTTAATGACGTAGATGAAGCAGATCTTGGGGACGACCCATTCGCGCGCAATGAAGCTCCCGCAGGCATTGACTCTGGCACGGAGCCATGGCTTGGAAGCGACCGAGATTATACTTACTCAGAAGTACGTTCATAAGCAGCCATACCTTTCTTTTCCCCTTACCCGTATTAACCCATATCATCAGCTGCTAACACGATTTTACGCCTCTCTCCATGCCGCAAACCCATCATTACTCACGTCCACTGGTAAACGATACACGATCGCACCTCCCCAAATTCTCCGTGAAGGTGTCCGCAAGTCGATCTTTGCAAACGTTGCAGATATCTGCAAGCGGATGCACAGACAGCCAGAGCACGTCATCCAATTCCTCTTCGCTGAAATGGGTACCACCGGTTCGGTGGACGGCTCAGGGCGTTTGGTCATCAAAGGACGTTTCCAACCCAAACAAGTTGAGAACGTATTGCGTCGTTACATCGGTAAGCCCAATACCATCTACACTTCTCCCACACGGCGCTGATATTGTCCAAGTCGAATATGTGACTTGCAAAACATGTAAATCACCGGACACGCTCCTCACAAAGGAGAACCGTATTTTTTTCATGTCCTGCGAGTCATGCGGTTCACGTCGGTCCGTCAATGCGATCAAGAGCGGTTTCCAGGCCCAGGTCGGCAGGAGGAAGGCAACAGCGCAATAAACTGATATTTGTATTATCCAAGGAAGCGGTTTGCTACGTGTATCGTTACTTGTCATCATCACGCATATATCGTCCCTTTCAATACATGAACTAGTTGAAGAAGGGGCGAATTGAAACTATCCCAGCGCGTACACCCAGATGGAGAGGACACCAGTGAACAAGAAAGACAAAATCACTAAAAATTCATAATGTATATATTCGTTGAAGCGTGAAGGCCACTGTCCGTGTTTTCATGAATCCAGATCCGCAACCTTTGTCAACACTAGACGGCGTTTTTTCTTTGGAGGTTGCGCCGCCGGTGCAGACTGGACTTCCGGGGCACTACTACCTTCAGGTGCATTATCGTCAATGCTAGGGATAGGTGTGAGTGGCGGCTCGCTCCTCTTCGCAGGAACGGTAGGTGTCGCAATAGCAGGCAGCGCAGTCGAGGAAGACGAGGGCGTCATGGTGTACGTGAGGGGAACAAAGTTATGCTGCGCGATGGACTGCAGTTGCAATGCATATTGTTGTGTGTGGTGTGCTGGCAAGATTTCATCAAAGATTACAATCGTGCAATATCCGTCTCGCGATGAAAGAATAAGGCACTGTCCGTCAGGAGACCTGTGAGATATTTAATACGGACAACTGCGGTGGAAGAAGCGAGGACATACCACGACGCATCCGTAAACTCATCATAGTGCAACTTTGTGAGCATGCAAACAGGACCGGATTGCTGAGTATCATAGATGGCGACGGCATCCATGGTCAGAACAGCGTAGAGCATGCGATAAGGTAGTGCAAACACGGAGCCAGTGGTAGGTGGTGTTATTGCTGGGGTAGAAGGTTTCGATGGCGACGGTGTGTGCTTTAACGATGATGAAGGAATAAGTGATTCCGGTCCCAAAGCACGGGGCGTAGGCGCTTCGACGTTTGAAAGAAGATTCCTTTCCGCCGTTGGAGAAGGTGCCAATGCATCCTTGTGAGTCGCAGGTGCCGTGGATGACCCAGCAATATCCAGAGAAATCGATCCATCCTTGCCTTTCTCCAGTGTTCCAGTCTTCGGTTCAGTGTGCCCATCTGCGCCACCAACATCTTGTCTCAGTTCATACAGCACAGGGGAGAACTTCACGGCCACGCTGGCTTTCTTGTGTCCTGGCAACTGGGCTATGGGTGGACGGGCGAAGTTCGCCCTGGAGTAAATGAACACAGATGATGCGGATGTCGGGTTGGCTTCGCTCGTGGCAATCGAGAGCTTTGATTTGCGTCCACGTGTGGGAGTTTCCTCAGCCTTGGGCTTGTTGGTGATGATAGCAGGATCTTCGAATTGCCCTGCAGGGGTTAACAAAAGGCCACCATCAGGGCTGAACGCCAAGCGGCGGAAGAAGTTCGTGAAGCTTTCGTCTCCATAGAGCTTGATGGTTGACCACGCAGGTGAAGGAAGCGCACGGATGGCAGGGAGAGGAGGCATAGGTGAAGGAGATCTCCCGTATCGCCCGTGGTGTGCAGGAGAGCCGGGCGCATTAGATCCGCTGAAGGAGGACCGTCTTGAAGAAGGCCTCTCAATCAGCGGAGGAGGGAACATCGATGTGGATGGGGTGCTGACTACTGAAGCGGTAGGCGTTGGGGGAGCGTAATTACCAGAGAAAAGGACATCTTCCTTGTGCTGGTCACTGATAGTAGATTCCACGTCACTAGCAATAGACTCATGCCTGTAGGATCTTGAATGCCCGTGCGAGCTAGGAGTGCGACTGTGGTTGTGGTTATAGAACATTCGTGTGTTTTTGCCCACAGCATGCGCCTCGAATGAGCCCTGCTTGGTGGAGATCCGGTACACGTGCATTGAACGGTCACTGCTCTGCGTAGCGATATATTCGTTGAGCGGGTCCCATGCCACACCTTGGACGTAATGGTTGTGCTCGGCGATCTCATGTACGCATTTGCCTAAGTCCATAAGCCACTGTTATTTCTCGCTCGTTGACAACAGTGAACCCACCATCATCGGTAGAGAATACCCGTGCACAATTGTCCGTGCTGCCGGCTAGGATGTATTCCCCAGTTGGACTCCAAGCGAGGTCATAAACCTGCATTGTCGTGCACCTGTCTCAAGTGTTATTACACCCAGGTCTGAGAATGGGAATGAAGATGGTCTTACCGGAACGTTATACGAGGCTTCCAGTACTCTTTTTCATACTGCATTTCGTCCGCAGTCAGATCGCTACCATACGTAGCGACCTGAGGCGTATTAGACGGCGCCCAAATAATGATCATACCGTCTTTTAAGAAACTCGCGTCAAACACAGTCTGCGAAGTATTTTTAGGGTCATACCATCTCCAGCTGAAGCGATTAATTCCCCTGAAATTGCGTTAGTAATGTGGTCAAGGAGGAGGAAGCGCGTGTAGAAAACGCGCACCGTTAGGGGAGAACCGGACGACATTCACGGCAGCCGAGTGTCTACTAAGTGTCGCAAGATATTCCACCCGAGCAGGTCGTGGGGCAGTGCCCTCTGCACTTTGTGCCAGAGATGATGGTAGTATATTCGGATGAACCATCCATATCTGTTTCGTGGTGTCGATTAGCGCGTTCAACGTGCGTTACCAGTAGGTAGAGAGCTCACTCACTCTGACATGGTTGTCCTCGCCTCCTGTGGCTAGCCTATACGATTGCGCAGCAAAATTCTTCTCCTGAGTTGGACGCGCCTTTCTGAAAGGGACAGGTTGAAAGTCGCAAGTGGATATTGGCTTTGAATCATGCCACCGAATCTCAAGAGTGCGGTATCGCATTTTTGAAACTTCTATCGAGCACTGATATTGTGTTTGGCGAGGAAACGAAAGGGTCCTGAGCGCTACAGGAGGATGAAGAACATCCGAGTACCTTTAAGCTGGGTAATACGGATCGGAATGGAAGCTCCTTATGTACAATTCAGACCAAACCCTCCCCAACTCGCACGCTATACGAAAATGTCGCCGGCAACACAGGCGACGACAACAACATCATTACAATTCTACTTAGCAGCAGCAGAGCATGCTCAGTTTTTCCCATCAGCTCTCTTTCCCATATATCACTTCCAGATCCCTCAAATCCCTCTGCAAAACCTTCGTTAGATGTTGCAAACCAGCTTGCTGATTAGATAGGATCTACAACGCCCATATCAGAGGTCAACGTTCAAAATTTACAGATGAAAATCCAACCTGAGCAATCTGCTTGAGGCCTTCTTCATCGACCACTGTCCAGTCAGAGGCACCATCAAGTCCAGCTTTTCTGCCTCTTTCGCGGGCGGCGTTAATAGCGCCTACAAGTGCCCACAGCTCATTCAGTTTTCCTCGCATCTTACTCATCCCACCTGGTCTTTTGATATCTTCTTCGATCTCCTCGAGCGCCACCCGCAGCGCATCTTCTTCGGGGCGTATCGCGGTGGATCGGACAGTAGGTAGCATCAAATGCATGTGCTGGATCAGACACAGTAGGCGGTGTTGTATCTGTGATTGGAAAGACTTTGCACGCTGCAAGCGAGATGCATTATTATCGTTATGTTTTGCAGATAATGATTCGAGTCGCTTCTTCAGTTCCTGAAATACGTTCGAGTGAGGAAACTGTCGTATTGCTAGAGAACGCTACGAACCATTAAGCCTCTCTGTTGTTCTGCGGCTTGCTTGGATTGTCCATCTACGCGCTGGCGCAGATCATCGAAGCCAACTGCTAAAACAGGGACCATGCTAAAGACAAAACATGAGCATTTTGAGTGGCGAACGAGTCGCTGAACATACCATGTAGGATCAGGGTTCTCGCGCACCGCACGTTGCCAAAGCACCTCATTCGTGGCATTTGCAGGCCTGCCGAAGGCGCTCACTTGTTCTGGCGGAACGAGGTTATAGAAATAATGCTATCCAATGACTAAGTTCCCGGGTAAATTATGAATTGCACGCGACCAACCTGGAAACGACATTCTGGAGAAGCTGGATTCCACGCCTGCACAATTGCTTGAATTTTTTGCTCCAGAGCTGCATATTGCGACTGAGGATCTTGCTGTTGCGCCGGTGCAGTACTTCGTGATGCGAGAAGGTTATTGGATGCTGGGGCGCCTAGCATACTGCCAAAAAGCCCTCCAGTAGCCGTGCTCTGCGCGGGTTGGTTCGTCGAGCCAAACAGGGAGCCTGCAGATGTCTGCTGCTGCGGCTGGGCAAATAGCGAAGGAGCGGTGGATGCCTGCGGGGGTTGACCAAATAGATTTGGAGTGGTTGAAGAGGTGGTTTGCGCAGTACCAAAAATACTCGCAGGATTTTTGTTCCCGAACAACGGGTTTGAGCTCGTGCTCGTACCTCCAAAAAGGCCACCTCCGGTAGCTGGAGCTTGAGCGGTCATGCTACCAAACAGTCCCCCTGACGCTGGCGCTTGCGTAGTGGTACCAAACATGCCCGGTTGAGTCGTCGGCGTTCCAAACAACCCACCAGTAGTAGGCTGTTGTGTCGTAGTACTTCCAAACAAATTGCTACTCTGCGGTTGCTGTTGGGCACCTGTACTTCCAAACATACCACTCGCGGCGGGCTGCTGGGTAGGTGTGGTGTTGCCAAACAAACCACCGGATGCAGGCTGCTGCTGCTGTTGTTGAGTACTCGTATTCCCAAACATGCCCCCAGCAGGCGCAGCAGTCGCAGTAGTTGGATTTCCGAAGATAGATGTAGATGGCTGGGTGGACGTCTGTGGTTGCTGCTGCTGTTGAGCACCTGCATTTCCAAACATTCCACCGGCAGGCTGAGTTGACGTGTTGCCAAAGATATTCGTTCCTGCAGGTTGGGTCTGCGTGTTCGTATTACCGAACATACCCGGGGCAGGTTGTTGTTGTTGCTGAGCACCCGTATTCCCAAAGGAAGTCGTCCCTGCAGGCTGTTGCTGTACCGTGGTATTCCCAAACAGGCCCCCACCACTCGTACCCCCAGCAGTGTTCACCGCCGTACTTGTAGTTCCGAAGGGAGATGTACCAGACGTGGATGGCTGGCCGGTGGGATTACCGAAGATACTACCGCCCGTTGTCTGCCCAGGCTGCTGCTGGGTGTTCGTGTTAGCGAAGATGCTTGCGGAGGGTTGCGTTTGGGCACCGAAGAGTGACATTTTTGCGCTCCTTTTGTGAAGTATAAAATACTTAGCTGGAGCGTCTCGGTGGTTGAGAATTGCAGTACTTGAACATTCAAGCAAACTCACCTCCCGCCCAGAAGATGCAAGTTTATCACACCCGCGATTCTGACTCTAGCAGAAGAAAATAAGTTGACGCCCCTCTAGCTAGACAGCTTAAGCCAGAGATGGTTGTTAGGATTTACGTCGTAAGACGACAAGAATTTCGAGTGCACAAGGTGCACAAAGCAGGTGAAGCACGATAAGCTGACTTGGATGGACGCGTTTGAATTTCTAAGACCCAACACAAAACCTCGATTAATGCTACGCTACTGCTACGGCCCTGAGCACGAGGTGAGCCCATCTTGCCTTTGTTCTTGTGTCTGATCCTCGGAGGTTTCAAGGAGGTTTGGGATTGTTAATACTCCACTCCAGTGAGCCTGAGCCATCAGCTCAGTCGTTCCTATGCGCCTTTGTTCCTTCATCGGTACACCTTCTGCCTTTTGGATGTCGCGGTTTGCTGTGTGCGCCTTTCACGAATACTTATAACGAGCGAGTGGCAAGACCATTGATATGCGACTCCATTGGAATTCCAACATAACAAGAATCTCGTCTCCTTACACGACCGCACAGTAACAACTTCAATAATGTTCGTGACACTGCTCGTCCTTTATCGTGCGGTCGCCTACATGCTTGGGCATCTATGGCGTCTTATTTCTGCGCCGCGACTCCCCCCTGGCCCGCCAGTTCTATTCGTTACTATAACATACAGTTCACTGTCGGGGCGGCATCTCATCGTCGATGTCGTCACGTACATCTGCACACTTGTTGTTTTTTTCATTGCCGCAAGGTCTGTCCTGGCGGGAAAGAAAGTGCCTACAAACCGTGTACCATCCTATGTAAAGCCATCGTTTGTCTGCTCTCCAAGTCGTCCCTTATTCCTGATTTGTCTTCCAGCACACTTCGTTGAAAGAAACGAATGAGACCATGGAAATGGCACGAAAAGCAATCGAACAGGCGAGGGACGGCCTCAAAGAGATGGAAGAGACCTCGGAGGCCACAGCAGAGGCTTTGTTGGAATTGGCCAAAGTCAGGAAGAACGCGCGAGGAATTCATGTGGCACTTGAGGAGATGGCAGAGATGTTGGATCAACGGATAAACCGACGTCGACACTTGCGGGGCAATCCCATTCATTCGGGTGGAGCGAGATAATAAAGATCCGAAGTTCTAAGGCAGCGATAACTGTCAGTTCCTGCTTGATTTACCCCCTGCCGCTGCTTTTCTTATAAGCTGAGATGATTCGCAAGGTGTCAAGATTTTAAATGGATAATTCCTTGGTATACGACATCCATTGTTGTCTGCCAATTATAATTTACAATATTGCCCATTGCGACCGTCTCGACGTGCAATACTTCCCCGTTTACCTAGCCCAACAGGTGACGGCGCGTGTACGGTAGAGCGTGAACGTTTGAACAGCGGTAATTACCCATGATACAGAAGGAAGTCTTCCTTCTAAGACTACTAGACAAGTTATCACCACCGTCACGATCTCCAAGGAAGATCACCACCAGTCACGTAAGAATTGATAGGGCAGTCCAACGGCAGCCGCATCGTAACTTAGCATTGTGCGGCCTAACGGAGCACGATCGTGATATCTCCGCGACATGCTGGATGTACTAAAAAGTGTAGGTACATGCCACGATGCATAACAAATCACTATTAAGACGGAGTGACTGACGACAAAGTAGTAGCAAATGGGAAGTAGAACGGCAGTAACATGCAAACAATGTTAACTTCTGGGTAACGCGCAGAAGGATAATCGATGAGACAGCGAGAAACATAAGAACACATGAGCCCTCGCGAGAAGAAACAGAACAAGACTGAAATTCAAGAATGAAGTAACAAGTTTCGTTGAATACAGCAGCACGTGATTTGATCTGAAGTCGAAATCATTGGTCGATTACAAGTAGTGACCATATTGATCACGAAACAATTTATTATAGTTCAACAGAGTATAAGTACTCCTGTTATGCCTGAGCGCAGTAACTCTGGTCTGCCATGCAATATCATAGAGCTCAAACTGAGGTTATTAGATTATGGCGGCCGTTTCTTTCTTCTTCCCGACCGCCAGCTGGCAGCACCTGTAAATTATAAGCAGGTTCGAAGCTGGATCATACATGTACCGGAGTGGTTTTAGTGGCGACCGGGCCCCGCTGTTCCGTAAAGAGGGAGAATCTGATTGGCATTACTAGGTTGACACAGAAGAAACAACAGCGACATTCGTCCTTCTATTTGGCCCTGCCTACGGCGTGTATGGAGTGTAGAGTCCTCGACACCCTGACCCTTGGGGAAGTGCAAGAAAGTGCATGTGCGTTTATTGCTCTGTATCTCCTTTGCGTACATGAATATCACCAATTATTTACTTGATATAACTTACGATCTTAGAGTTTTTTAAGACGCTGGCAAGGCAGTGATTCTGCTCGCTCGCCTCGGTATTGATTATCTACTCGAAATTTACTCGAAATGAACGTTCGATTTCTTTGGTTCAGGGTTGAGTGGCAGCTTCGTGGGTTTGACCGCGTAGATGCGTTATGAACGTGGTATGCATCATTGTCTATCAGAGTGCGTCCATCGCATCCACGCAGAGCGGTTACATCGAGCGCTGTCAACGGCAAGCGGATGGACGTGGATCATGAACTTGCAGAGTTCTTTTCTGATTTCAAGGGTCTGGAGATACTAAAATAATTATTGCACGTCAATGTGTACATCTTTTGAGTTAACGGAACCTTACCGTACACGGGCGAAGTTCCTTCCGTCGCACGTCGCCTCGGCAGTTCTTCTATATGATTCATAATATTTTGTTGGCGTTTTCCACTCCACAGAGCCCTCAACGTTCAATCGGGCGCGGCCACGGACGATTACAGCTGAGTACGTCTGCATAAATCTGCATATCGAAACAGAAATGTGTGATATCAGTGCAGGGCTACTATGATAGAGCAAGAGGTAGGTCTTTGAGCTAACTTGACACGGGTTTGACGTTTAACGTTAGAGATGACGTACGGTCCTCGTGCTAACATGCCGTGAAACTCAACTCAGTGCGTTCGGGTGGGCCGCCGGTCGGTAATGTTTTAAGACAACTGGCACTTACGATTGTGATCACTACTGCCAAGTGAAGGAACATAACAATAATGATAATGTATCTCGAAATTCGCTATAAATTCTAATAATCGCCATATGTAACAGTTCCATCTTAGAAAAAGTAAAGCTATCAGTGATCACTTCACGAGAGAGTAACAACGCAACAAAGCAATAACTGCTAGAAGAAGGTAAAGATGGTCCAAAATCCAAACCTGCGAACAGGGTATCATAAATGATACTTTGAACGGAAAAAAGGAGCGGAACACGTGTAGGCAGAGAGCCGAACACTGAGCGAAGTGACGTAGTCGATCTCAGATGGTGACTAAGTATTACGAAGGAGTAAGCATGTGAATGCTCAAAAGTTAGGGAACAGACATACCGGGAGAACAATCGACGTTGACGAGGCCGTTGTAGTTGTTATTCTCACAGCAAACGGGTTGATGTTTGCTGGTAATAGGATAGTGTTAACTCATGCTGGATGAAATGTGAATTGCAAAAAAAACTCACCAGCTGTTTGAACCTCTTTTAACAGTAGAAATAGGGGAGCAGCTCATACCGCACGAAGTACCGGTACCAACGGCAATACCCAAGAGATCCAACAGTTCATCAAGGTCGCCACCCTCGCCAGTCTTTGAAACCGACTCGCAGCACTGGAGAGAGCCGGAGTGACATTGGCTAGGAGAGTTCGAAGGAGTGGGTTTCTTGCCGCCTATGGGATACATTATTAGAGCGTCTCAAGTTTTGGGAAATATTACACGTACGCGCGATGGGGGTACCGCGACGAGTGGGAGCCATGGGATGAAGACCGCGCGCGAGCCTTTCACCGTTGGTTTCTGCGCTGACGACAGTCGCTGCTACGACGACGGCAACAATAGATGTGAACTTCATTATGCTCTTTTTTGTTCTAGGGGGTACGAGGGCAATACGAGGGAAGCGAACAGAAGCTAAAGTGAACGTAAAGAGAGTTGGGGAATGAGCGTTGGTGTTTTAAGTTTTATAAGGGCAGGGTTGAAGTTCAAGAAGATGGATGAATGAAAAGAAGAGCCGCCTACCTAAATAGGTACGACTGGCCAATCTCCGACCAGGAACGGATGCATATATAGGTTTAGAATTATTACCAAACGTGCCAGGTAATAATTTAAATTTTGGTCAGACAGTTCGACGAAGCTGTGAATACGTAGAACAGTTCATTCCCAGTACCCCCCTCACTGAATAATATATTGGAGGTTAGTGATTTTCCCCCTCAAAGTCCACGATAAAATAATGGTCTCAGAGAACTCGCTGATGCGCCGGTCCTTGCCGTAAAGACATTTGACACTTCATCCATGCCTTACGCTCATGGAGGGGCCCGAGAATTCAAACCCGTGTGAGAGTCTAAACAGAAATCTGACGTATCACTCTACAGTTTTTATTGCTGCAACGGTATAGCGCACTTGAACCGCAGGTCCATCAAGTGTAATAATTCGAATTGATCCCAGTTATTGGGCAATCTATTCTTGTAGTGAAACGTTGATGGCAATTGTTATGTAATGTAGAACGATGCAGGTGCCCACTTGCCCATCAGGTTGGCAAGCAGGAATGCAACTTTACGACTTCCAGAGTCCAGACCGTTCTTCCCGTCTACGTCGCAGTGCTGTGCTATTATTGTCCGCCAGCATCCTCAAGGCTCATTGTACTGGAAGGTGGGAGATTTCGCTGCAGCCAGGAACGTCGATTTCCACCCCCTTGAACCCCTTGCCCTGGTTTCGTTACTTACCCAAGTAAGCCACCCAAGGTCCCAAACCGAAGCCAAGATGTTTACCAGTCCGGAATATTCAGAGCATGTGCCCCCTCAGCACATAGAGGCCATGACGTCTTGTCGTCCTGGTGAGTCTGGTATCCCCGCAAACTTTAATGGCCGCTCAGCCCGTTGGCGTCACTAGGTGTCACTGTCATCATGTGAAAGGGAACAATGTGTGATCTCGCTTGTAGAGGTACCAGGACTATTTCTTGATGGTTATATCGGATTTCATCATGCCATCAAGTTCAATCATCACACAGCCAACTGATTTTCCCCATTGGGTCACCAAGCCGAATCTCTGCTGACTGTAGATAACGTGATGAGCAGGACCAGGAGAGAGCCTGTATTAACAGCTCACGTATTTTGTTAGCCTCACATCATCAGATTCGAGTATTCATCAGAATGTTCAATGTCATGATCAGGGTATGGCCGCCGCGAGCCACGTCTATGCATACGGCGTAAATGACAGTGACAAAGGTTGGTTGCCTGGGGGAAATTGAAATATGTTGAAAGCTAGAGAGAAGAGTCTCCTCGAAGCTGCCTTAATTCACACACTGATCAACGCATGACGATCGAAGGTGTATTCTTTCGAAATTTGCTTGCACGACTTGGCACATCAAAACTCCAATTCCGCGTTCGTTTCTGTAATGCTCATTTGTGAGAGCCTCGGGGAGATATTAATCAAATTAGCACCTGACCAGCTGATATGAAATGAACAACGAGGAGCGATACAGACCTCATGAAGCTCTGTATCGCCATTCGGTAACTACGCTGCGATATCGATCGCTCGACCGCGAACAAATTTTGCGATTGCAGACAACCGCATCGTTGAATGCTCGGAGTGATGTTGCTCAGTATCAATGTAAAATGGTATGAGATACGACATTACAAGCACTCACTCACCAGCTGGAACAGATGACGATCAAGGCTGCGGACCGACGAACTAATAATACGTCAAATGCCCGGCTGTCGGGCTACCTCAAAAATTGCAGGCGGACCGCGGAGAGGGCAAGAATCAGGCCAGAGAAATGCCGCATTGCGAACGGCGCCGTGCATCATTCATCAGGTCTGATTCTTGAATGATAGTATGGAAGACGAAGAAGACCCCACGGGGCCCGTAAGACCGGCGTTTCGTCTTCTCGATTGATATTGCTAAGCATTTGTGAGAAGGCCCAAATTGTCAAGGATGAGTTGTAACCAATGGTATGTAGGTGCGTCGAGGTAATCCAACATTGATTTACAAAAGAATCTCGTGTTATAGCGTCATAATGTTCGATAACACTAGGAAGAAACCGATTACGAAGAGTGGTAAGCTTGGGTTGCACGGAACAGATACGACATGTATGAATCATGTCTCCGGACGGTTATCTTGAGGAAGCGAAGGATCCGTGAAATTGTGGTTGCACTTGGTACACACGAAGAACAGGATCATACGAGTCTCCTTCCGCTTCGACTGGTCCTGGTAGAAAACGGCGCTAGGGGGGAGCAGAAAAGAATCATTAGTGGGGGCAAACTAATTTGTGTCGACATCACGCACTCGTCATGGCCACAATGTGGACATGTAATATTTGAGTGAGCCTATCAGATCGGATGAGGGATAAAGGTGAACCGCTGAGAGGTGAAACAAACCAATGTAGGGTCCATTCCAAGGTCGGTGGTGACTCCTACTTGTTCTCTGTTTGATGAAGGTGAGTAAAATTGCACGAACTATAAGTAGTGCTTACTATTCAAGAATGTAGAGCACTTACTTGGTGACCGTTAATAAATCATTCCTATAGACACACTTATTCTCGCCGATCTCCTCTTCATTGCATATTCTGCAGGCGTAGACCATAATGCGACGACCAGGGTCAGCTTTTGGGTACAGCAAATTATTGCATTCTGAGCAAAAGTGGAGTGATGCCTGCATGAAGCAAGGACGAGCAGAGAATCACAATAACATAGAAAGGCATCACAGGGAGAACAAATAAAAGTTTTAGCAGAAACTCGCAATAAAGGGGAGGCAGGAGACAGACCATCGCAGTTATTCAAGCTAGACTGAGTAAGATTGAGGCAAGACGGAGTTCAAACTCCGAACACGCGTCACGGTGCAGTAACTCGGTTAGTAAGTGACCACTGTAGTACCAGACTGGCAGTTTTTACCTGGTCATCCCTAGGTGACCGACGAGTTCTTATGATTATTGAAGCATGGTGTTAGCAAAACGTACATTCAAATGGATCTATGCAAGTCTCTGGATGTTGCGCATATGCTTTGCGCTTCTTGGAACTGGGTACATTCACCCAGATGAACACATGCAGAATGGAGAAGTTACCTCAGGCGAGTCTGAGTCTCGTGTTTTTTGTCCTGCTAATCTAACCCAAAAGCCTGAAGGTGATATCCTAGCATACCATACCATTCGTACTTGGGAATGGTCCGCTGCACTTCCTGTCCGCTCCATTGTACCAGCATTTGTGACAACTGGTATTCCTGTCTGGTTTGCCAAATCCTTATTCAGCGGTGAGCAAATTTGCGCTAGAAAGTTAACCTCCATATCTCATACGGCCTGTTTAGAGGAATACTTGACACAGGGAATAGAGCCGACGTTACTTTTTCGACTGGAGCGGTTTTCCTTCTTGTTAATGTCTGGGCTAATTGGTAAATTATTTGGTAGATCCCTGGAAAGTATGGAACTGAGCTAGCATTAGATTACAGCTTGATGAGATTGGTACCTTTACAAAATGGCCGACGACTAGGTCTTCTGCTCCTGGCTTCTTCCCATGTCATGCACACGTTTCAGGTTAGACCATTCTCAAATTCCATCGAAGCGGTGCTTGTTGCTTTGAGTCTTCTGCTCCTGCGCAAGATAATATCAGATAGCATGCTAAAAAAAGTCAGTTGTACTTCTCGTGGCATCTCCGTTTCTTATATACATTGGCAGAGTTCTTTGCTCCACTTGATGGCCGTAACCTTCGTGACTGGTGTATTCACTCGTCCAACCTTCCTGATATTTGGTGCACCAATTGCTTATCAGGTGGTTCTTCGGACATTCACGAACGCTGGAACTATAACCAGGTGGCTGCAACGTGTTGTCCCCCCGTTGTTCACTGCGACAGCTGCATGCACTGCATTCATAATGGCAGATACCCTCTATTTTCGGGACACCGTGTACGACATTGTGGTGACACCTTTTAATTTCCTCAAGTATAATTTTTCCCCCCACAATCTCGCAGATCATGGACTCCATCCACATTGGCTGCATTTTTTCGTGAACCTTCCGATGTTGATAGGCCCCTGGGTCCTTTGGTTAGTGGTGCGCTCGATATTGAACCATAGCAAGTCGCTCAATGAGAACAACAAATCATCTGAAGTCGATGTTCTCTGCCGGAGTAAGAGCTTAGATGGATAGCGCTTGCAACCACTGAATTGTTCATTGCAGCAATCATACAAATCATCATTGTGTCACTAACTGTCCTTTCTATGCAACCCCATCAAGAACCTCGCTTCTTGGTACCTCTTTTACTACCTATAATCGTCTTGGTGGCAAATACTGGACAATTGGCCCGTGTTGGCAAGGCATTCTGGGTACGTTGACATCTTACGTTCGATCAACGGGACTGCTACAATTTCTTTTAGATATCCTGCTCCATCTTCAATTTGGTGCTTGCCGTACTGTTCGGAATTCTGCATCAAGGAGGCGTAGTGCCCTCCCTATTCTACCTGCATTCCGTGGTTGCTAATGCTGCCGTTGGATCGCGCACAAACATCATCTACTGGAAAACATACATGCCCCCGCTCCATTTCCTCGGCATTAGCGAGCGAGGTAACTTCAATTACTTCTACGCAAGCAGGCTCAACTGACGTGAGATACTCAGATGTTTCATCCGGAACAATTTCTTTCACTGATCTCGCTGGAGCGCCCCACGATGAATTCAATGCGTTCCTCGTTGCTAGTGACTATGACAGGACATTCATTGTGACCCCCATGGCCATGTGGTATACGCTACCCCCTGCGATCGCGGACTGTATGGAACTAGATAAGCCTATTTTTCCTCATCTCGATCTCGATCATGTTTCGGAGAGCATAAATTCAGGCGTGTTTCACGGCCTTCGTTTGGGAGTGTATACATTGTCACCAGACTGTGTTTCTGTACCACTATTGACGCACTAATGAATTCATGGAGCGTTGGTTATGCTTTTTCAGTGGATGTGGTCGTTGCCTCGCCCCTAAGTATGAGAAATGGAAGTAAGCCTAACGCTATTGCTTCTGGCTATGCATTTTTGAACGGGTATCATGTCTGATACATCGAATCCCGCGACAGTCTGGCTGGCTTCCGGAATACTGGGAATAAGTATGCAAAAACGCATTGGACCGCAGAAATTGGGAAGTGACTTATATCCTGATGTTTTTAGAGACGTATCCTGAATACTACTATACACGGGATTGTTTTGCATGAAGAAACTACCGTACCATGTGGGCTTCTACCATTATGTTGATATTCGCAGCTTTAACTCTCGTTTTGGTGCAAGTCTACGATGGCTACCACACTGGCAGGTGCGATAGACGATACGAGAATATTGCGTGGGTGTAGATCTCCAAGGGTGAGACGATTGTTATGGCGTCGGGAAGGTGACTCAGTCTGCACCGGGCAACGAGTCGATTTTTAGGATTGATAAAATAATCATGGAATTGAGCGACACAAGGAACGGGCCAGAGCGATTCCCGTAGCAATCCAGTATGGTCTCAAGGAGTGGTTGTCGTCCTATGTAATCTAACCTACGCACCAAAGGTGCGCAGAGAATCGATCATCTGACGCAGTTGCTCACAGATACCTCTCCGTGGTAGGTAGGTCTGGCCACCGTTCTTCTAACGAGTTATGTGACTCTGTTGATCAGCTCCGTGTAGATGAACGTGTCTTCGTCATCTTCACACCAGCCATCAACCTCTGGAACTGGGACTAGATCACGGAGGGAGCGACGGATATACAGGCACTGCCCTTCAGTTATGGTAATTCAGGATCCAAATTTGACGTACGAGATTGAGAGTCGGAAACTTGAATGGGGGGGGATTCTAACTTCCAGGGCGGGTAGCTGCTCGCAGGCGAGAGTAATGCAAAAGGGGAACCAGGACGCGAAGGATGAATGCCTGAAGAACACTTGAGGACCTGAGGGAACAGGGTGTTGAACCTGGCAAGTTCAGTAGACGCATCTATTGCGTGTGAGAGAAAAGCAGCTATAGGGGAAGTACAAATTTGGAAAGTTCTCAAAATGCTGACCCCCTCCGTAGTTAGAGCATTCATTATATAGCGCAAGCCTAATACACTAGGTGGCGGCGTTGCCGACTCACGACCTTGCTTCGTGGGATGGGAGGGGACGCAGATTTTATAGTGACAGTATTCTGGATTCAACCGCTGCATCTCATTTGTATGCAGGGCATTGATTCAACTATACATATTCTCATCAAATGCTCCAAGATCGGTTTTTCAGTATGGCCGCCGCAATAAGAAGTTGATTACCTCTATTCGTTTCATATCATACCGCATGAGAGACCTTGCTTCGCAAGGTTATGGAAGTCTTCTCGCAAAGCCTTGGCATGCCTCCTGCGCCCGTATACGATTAATATCTAATTTCTCGCGACAGTTTCCCCATAAAATGTGACCTCCCTCACGACTGAGAGCAACTGCTCAACAATATCCACGTCAAATTTGTTCAATCGCAACGGTGCGACTGTCTGAAAGTCTATCACACGCACGTTACAAGTTGCAACCGCCAGCGCCGCCATGATACGGTGAACTTCCGGTCTGCCTACTTTTCCCGCTACAGTCGACTTCTGCAACTGCGGAAGACGAAGTCCGTCAAATGCTTTGGTGGGTTCATCTTGACGGTCAGGTTTAATCGGGAGAGAAATTGACTCGAGGTAAAATTTGTGCTAGGATAATTTCTGTAGGTGTGGGTTAGTCCAAGTACATCATCCACCACAGTGATTTCCATGTTAGGAAAAAATCACTAAAGCCTGGTGGATGGCGTCCGTGGAAGCCTCCCGGGGGCGGAGGAAGCGCGAGTGCATAGGCGAGAGAGGTTTGGGACATTGCATCTGCTAAAACTATGGAACATTCCTAGGCTCTCAACTGGGTGTCGATGTTATCAAACCATTCTTCGTGTATGCGAGTCTTAAAATCCACAGTTACGGTTTCACAGCGCTTGATTAGTAGCGAAAAGCCTGCCTCTGGGAATTGGTGTCGGCATTGGCGCTGGGCTCGTGCAGCTCGCCCAATGAGCCTGCACGGTTTGGTAAAGGGTGTGAATGGTGAGAGGCTAGTTTCCAGAGTAGATAAGTCAAAATTGGAGCAGAGATGGAAATAATGGTTCCATTGGTATGAAACGCCTGGGTGCTCGAGCCTCGACCAGATCTCTTTCGGTGAATGTGTAGTGAGCCGCCAACGACGGCACACGCGGGTGAGGAGTAAGGGAAATCTCACAACATTAACCGGGATTTTCTCTCCATATAAGAGAATACTTAGACAATGTGGCTCGGCGTTAACCATGCGGACGAATACTTGCTGGAGAAGTTCCACTGGCAGTCGATGGATGTGGGTTTCCGAGTAGTTCAGGATGGGAATACGTGTGAATGAGGGGAAATCACTGCATTGATAGTGTTCCATAGTGTTCTCGCTTAGGGGGTAGTGTTGAAAGCAAGCAGTACGAACCGTAACACGTGACTAGTGTGTCATTATATAAGACAGTTAATTCAATCCTTTCTTAGCAATCATTGACTCAAATTTTATCCCGCAGCTCGCAGACTGGGCCCAGGACCTCTTGAATAAGGTGTATGAAAATGTCTTCTTCGCTGGGACACGAGGTGTAATATGCAGGGCATAATTTCGGTGAGATGTCCGGCGTTTTGTTTTACATATGATCACATTGTACAGTATAACACTGTAAAGCAATCATAGGCAATCATATTCAAGTTCGGATTATCAACAAAGTTATTTTGTGTCCTCCCACCATCTTTCTTTCCAAACAAAACAACAACCGCCAGAGCTGCGACACGGGTGTTCAATTTGTGATCGAACAGCAACCAGGCGTCCACTTCTTGCTTCTGAGAATCATGCAACACCTTCCAGTGATGCATCGGTCGACCTGGGTCTAAATCGGCGCGCCTCACTGCTGCTGCACGTTCGCTGATACTCAAGCACGCGGATAAGGCATGCCTTCACCGCAGTCTCAGGACATAAACAAGTCACTCCAGGACTTGCTCAGGCTATCCTAATTCAAGTCGACCATCCAAACGGCCAAAGCAATCGCATCAGTATGAGCTGGAGGAGTCTCGACAGTACTCCCGAGCGTCTTCCTCTTCCAATGACAGCAGTCCCATATCGCGCCCCATCGTCGGGAGGCTTTCCCTCGCGTCCATCCAGCGCTCTCTCGGGCTCTCAGATATCTTTTAGCTCACCCACTTCTACGTCTACACGCTCGTATTCAGCGCGCACAAGGCTTCCTGGACTGCTCACCCAGCATCAGCAGTCCATGATCGCAAGCCCTGTCGAGTCTGTAAAAAGCATCACCTCCTTTTTTACAAAGCTGAGGTCTATATCATCTGCTCCACGACATTCCGAATTTTATATGCAAGATGAATTGTCTGTCTTCCTTGTATGTGATCTACCCTTATACCCTTCTGAGGAAACTAACAATACAGGGGATCCTTCCAAATAGGTAGAAGGGGTGCTATTCCGTGTGCACCGTTTTTTCTTGCAGCGCGAGTCGGACGTGTTCCGCACTATGTTTGTGTGCCCTCCGACACAAGACGGCCCTGAAGGACAAACAGACGACAGGCCCATTGTTCTGCCTGAAGTCACAGTCGCAGAGTTTGAGTGCTTGTTGAAGTTCTTATACGACAGGTATACTTCCCAATCTCGCCCTACCTTATATCTGGCCGCTGTTTAACTGGTTCTCAGGAACACCTCACCATCTCCCCTTTCAACTACGGAAGACTGGATCAAGTTGCTGGCGATTTCAACGCGCTATAGCATGGAACGGATCCGTGCAAAAGCGCTTCAGGAATTGGAGTATACCCCACCGATTGACCCCACCCGGCGGATTACCCTGGCGCGCAAGTACGACGTGCAGGAGTGGCTGTTACCCTCTTACGTGGCGCTTTGTTTAAGGCGGCAGCCTTTGAGTGTACTCGAGGCAGTTGACCTCGGGCTGGAGACCATGGTCCTGATAGCGATGGCTAGAGAGTCCGTGAGGGATCCTGGTACTCTGAAAGATTTCGAAGACGCTAGTGTGTCGATGAGCTATGAAGAGTTCATGACGGACGTCATTGCTGAGGTGTTTGGAATGCGACTGGTGAGGCCGTAGGTGCTTGAAACATGTAGTAGACAGCTTTTCAGAGGGCTGACAGGAGTATATTTGACCTAGTACGATGATAATGATGACACTTTGGTACAATTACAGGAGCGAGGTTCTCTGTGCTATCTTATTTTATGGTAAGTTCGACGGCCATCAAGGGTAAAGTAGTGAGCAGTTCATGCCGACTTGATGCTGGAAGTCTGGCGCGACGAAGTTAAGCTCCATGTTATCTGCAAACTCGAAGGAAACGACGTACCTCCGCACTGCTGGTAATGGTAATAGGGGGGGATCTGCCATTTGGGGGAGAAGTAGAGACAGCAGAAGACGTGCGTGCAATGGCGGACAAATCGATGTCTAGAGATAAGGTGATAAGGTGCTGCAGGTCTTACATTAAATGCAGTCACCGACCTTGTCCCTTGAGTGCGTTCTTCCTGAACTGCCTGGCACTTTCCCTCTCTTCCTCAGTGAAGGAGTTGGCCCGCTTCTCGAGAACGGGCTTCGTCTTCTTGGGAACATAAATGGCTGGAACACGTGTTATTAGCGCAGTGCATTACGATAGAGCCAATATACGTACAATTGTCGCCTTGCTCTGTGACGGCTTCCTCGAGCTCCCGTTCTTCGTCGTCGTATGCGGCATCCTCGAGGAACTTTTCATCGTTGATGCTGCCCCAGTTGTGCTGACCACCACCGTTCTTGCGAATGGACTTGTCAAGGCCTGACTTGGATTCAGAACGGTCCCGTACCAAAGCACGAGGGAAGCCAGCGCGCTCTGTGCGTGTCATGGTAGTTCTGGTAGTAGGTGGTGGTTAAGTGTTGGGATAAGATTGGAAATAAGGAATAGGAATGTGCCGACGTGTAGCCTTCTGTTCTTTATACCTCATGCCACGCCACAGTGACTACAACTTATAATAATGTTCCAGACAATTCTAGTACGACTCGTGATCAAGAAAAACCAGGGCAAAACTTTTTGTACTTTTTTCTTTTTTATTCCAACCGACAGCGCCTCGATGTATTGTATCTTACGTCTTCCACGAGTGCTGCGGGCCTTTGTAACCTCATGGATTCTTTAGTCTAAAACGTGTTCAAATGGTCGTAGTATGACGTTGTAAGACATAATGCGGGGAAACGTGAGAAAGTATTGTCGCCACATGACCAACTTTGTTCCTGCCGAGTTCCGACAACAAAGCAACTTCAAGTGTGGCTAACGACAAAGCCGTTCTTTGTGAATAGTCCCATTGACTACGTATGATGGAAAACGCAGTTCGATCTCTTCTTCGATCATCGGAAGATCTCAAGGCTGCACTCCAAGTCGAGATTACAAATGAGCATGCCCTTGCGAACTCTTCAGGAACTGAACGATTCAGGCGTGTTCTGGCCGTGGTGGAACACAAAAAGGATTATGTTGGGGACAAAGAAGGCAGGTGTGTAACCTGCTTTCTGTTTTAATGATCCTCCCGCAACATCTATGGCTTGACGCTCCTCCTAAGCTCTTATTGTTTAACTTTGTATACTGATGTGACTCCTCGAAGTGTTCTAATTCTGAAGTGCAAGTCGGGCGCCTCCATTGAGGACTTAAGTGTTGAAGTTGCATACCCCATCACTGGAGGTTTTTCGTTCTCTGTTGCGCAGGCAAGACGAACAACTTTAGACCTTCGCGCATCTGCGGGGGAGAGCGCCGCTGCACTGAATCAATCAAGATCAGGTGCGTAAGAGCGGCTGGTGTAGTAAGTCGTGCCTCATTACTGCATCGACAGAACTCACTTTGAATATCAACTATGAGCTGCCTACCGAAACACGAAGCCATACTTTTATCACTAGAGACACACAGAAACTGCAGTACTTCACTGCAGAATGCAGGCGCTTGAAGGACATATTCAGTCAGCCTTGTTTTCTTGATGTCTCCCGCACATGAACTTATCAGTACATATACTAATTGTAGCTAGAAATGGATTCGATACCGACTTTTCTTGGTTGTCACTTTACACACAAGAGAACTCTTCAAAATGTATGCTACCTCCCATTACGCAAGTGCGATACTAGCTGACTTGATAGCTATAGCCTTTTCATCTCCTATAGATTTGCGCATGGTCAATATACCGTTGCACACACGACTCTCGCCGGCCTCTGCAGGTTGTCCAGGGGACGATGCGACTGATATCGACATTGTCCGCGAACACTGGATTTACAATAAGGCTATTGAAGAAGCTTCTGCTGGGTCATCGACACTCTTGCTGTATGCTTGATAATGTCGCTTTTGGATATTTTTAATGGGCAACTTTACAGCATCCGTTTAGGGACATTTAATGTGAACGGGAAGATGCCATCCCAGGACCTCTCTCCCTGGCTTAGACCGATGAAGCGTGATTCAGAGAAATCTGGATGGATTTCACCTTTGAAGCCAATTTCACCGTTTGAAATACCTTTGGAGACGACGGGCAAACGTCAGTCGCTCATGTTTTCTATGTCACTTTGTCAATGAATGCATCCCATTATTTGATTTAGACGTATCTAGCAGCCCAGGAACCTCCTCCGTCACATTGGCTCATGAAAACTTAACCAGCGGAGCAGGTGGCTCTGATCCAGATCTCATTGTACTGGGTTTTCAAGAATTGGACCTTTCAACCGAAGCCCTGTTATACGCCACCAGCACCACCAAGGAAGATGCATGGGCAGCAGCCATCTTTGCTGGGTTGGGTGAGAAAGGCATCCTTTATGAAAAGGTATTGTGTTTCCACCATTTTCTGTGTTGTGATATCATGAGTAATGTCTGTCAGCTCGCCTCGAAACAACTGGTCGGCATGTTGATAATTGCAATTGTGAAGAAGTCGCGTCTGTCATGCTTCAGTGATATCACATTTAGCGCCGCTGGCGCAGGAATCATGGGTGTTATGGTTGGTACATTTGTGAACATACTTTCCGTGGCATTTTATCCATACCATCTTGCAGGGAAATAAAGGTGCAACAGCGATACGAATGTTGTATACACCTCCGACTCCAGAAATCTCGCCGAGTCCTACAGTGCTCACTTTCGTCAACGCACATCTTGCAGCATTTGATGAAATGATAGAGAGACGGAATTTTGACTTTCACGAGCTTTCCAGGCGCCTAGTCTTTAATCCGACAGACGGGTTTGACCCAGACACAAATGCAGAAGTAGAGACACCGAGAAAAGCTACTGGGTTGTTTGAAAGCGATGTGTTATTCTGGATGGTACGCTTTTGTTTGGCTAATTACTTTCACTCACACCTTTCGGAATTTTAGGGAGGTTGGTTGATCGTTGCCTGACGAGATGAACTTTGCACTCATTTGGCAAAGATCTTAATTACAGGATAGATCTCGCTGATGGGGATATCAGACAATTACTATCGTCTTCTTCAGGCGTGGACAATGTGCTCCTTTTGCTAAAATATGATCAGGTCAGTTGACCACTGACATAATCGATTGTTGTGCTCAAGTGCCGAGTACGTAGTTGAAAACTACTATTGCAAGCGGAAAGGCGTTCGGTGGCTTTTCGGAGCATGCAATTACGCATATGCCGTGCGTAGTCTCCTCCCGAATAACTATCTACGTTAAAGTATTGCAGTTCGTACAGATACGTCTCAAATGGTAATACATCAGCAGATGTTCTGGGATATGACCGGAAGTGAGTGATGTTCGCAACGCGAACAAATAATGGTCTTATTTCGTCAGGCGCAAACCCGCATGGACCGACCGCATTTTGCATACGCAAGCTCCCAACGTTTTAGTCAAGCCATCTTCATATCGTAGTCATCCCGAAATAACGATGAGCGATCATCGTCCAGTATCTGCTGATTTTCATTTGAATGTATGTTTCTTATTTTACCGCACGGTTGACCGATCCACTTAACAACTGTATCAGTTATCAATTGTCGACAAGCAGAGGCGCGAGGTCACTGCCTCTAGATTGTATCGGGAGATATGGGGCGTGGAACAATCTTCGAAGATACCAAAGATTCAGCTGCAGTCAGCAACATTAGACTTTGGAAAAGTCTAGTAGGTGTTGTGTGTCGGAGTTAGACATTGACTGAAGTTTGAATCAAAGCTACAGGCGTCAAGTCCGGCGAACGCTAGTTATTCAGAATGACGGGGAGGCAAGTTGAATCAATAGTCTATGCCTCTGCTAAATGTGCATTTCAGATCTCCTGCGTTTACCGGTTCGTCGCTGCAGATGCTAGACAACCCATTTGTGAGTGATACTCAGTTCACACATGATTGGCTGATGGAGATTTCGATCGAAGGCCCACAATGGCTTAAAATCGATCCCGCTGTGGTAGGAGGCGTTCCCTTCTTGTCATACTCTGGCTAAGTCGTACACACGTGTCTTTGTAGAGCCTACTTCGTCCCGGTGAATCGTTGACTATCACTGTCACAGCGTTTGTCGATGACTTGACTGCGTCGCGATTGAATCTTGCTTTGCCTTGCTTGGATTGTACTCTCATACTACACACAGCTCTTGGCAAAGATCACTTTATCTCGGTCACTGGCGAATACCGTGCGTTTATTTCTATCCAGCCTAATATACTTTTCTAAAGATGACGGACACAGAATATACTTGCTTTGCGAACAAGCTTTCCAGGCTTATACGACTCCCCGGTCCCGTGCGAGCCATGAAATCTCCCGACGACGGGGTCTCTGAACGGCAGTCAGTTAACGCTCCTAGGGAGTTCATGAGGTTGATCAATTGGTTAATGACTCATGTCACTGATCCAGTTCGTGCCTCGCTGATTTTGAGGCATACCTTAACGACCTCATTTAGAATGATTTATTAAACAGTTCTCCCGATGAGAGCATATGTATGACTATCAGAGAGGTCTGATGAGTCATCTTTGACATCCGTGCATATATTAATGTTTCCTCCAAGTGTCTCGACACAGGAGATGAATTTCCTTCATTCAACTCTCCAGAAGAACAGAGCCAACATGCATCTGCCATTGCTGGCACATTGATACAATTCTTGGACTTGTTAATAGACCCTGTAGTGCCTGCATACCTTCATGCGCGGTGTCTGCAAACGACTAGTAGAGACGAAGCATTCGAGGTACGTCAACAAAACATCAGAGGCTATCATCGTTATGCATTTTACACCAATCACAGTTACTGGATGAATTTCCTCCTGAATCAGTCAATGTAAGGTCTCATTCATGATGGACACGCTTGTAATTAACTCTTTCCAGGTATGGATTTCGCTTACTGCATTCCTTCATTACATATCCCAGCAAAAACTGCCGTCAAAGCCAGTGGTTGATCAAGTAGGCATGGCAGAAAGGCTAGGTATGTTAATTATGTAATCCATATGAGCCTCATCATCTGAATGACCATTGACGACATGTAGCGACTGTATTTGCACCAGTATTACTGCGTGATGATGCGATGGGGGCTTATGCCCGCGTATCCCCCATTGGAAAGCGGGATTTCTTGCTTTATTTTATCAGTTGATTTACGAGCTGAATGATGGCTTTGGGTGCCAGTATGTAGTGCTATATTGATCGCTGCAGAATCTGCAATGCTGAATGGTATCCTTGTATGCTGCGATGGCATCCACTTGACCGCAAGCACGGTGAAGCACCGGGGAAACGAATATATATGAAACAAACACTAATCCTTAACTGCTGCCCCAATCTGCCTACAACTTACTGATAGTGAACATTTCCTCTCGACCATTCAGTACTCACATCTCCGAGACAGTTGTTGGTAGTTCAGGAATAGGTCACTCAATTCGTCAGAGTATCATACGTGCACTGCGACAAGGTAAGCTTGTTTATCCCTGTGTATTGATTTGTCACTGAGACATAACATCTTTTAATTGAGTTCTAGGAATCGCATCATCAAAAGCCCTTTTCTGAAGACGCACGTGCGTAGCCTGCTCAAATGCATAGGCATAGCTGATGAGCTTAAACTCGCTATATGCAGTGCCCATGAAAGTGATTCCAAAAGGAAGTCCCGGGGCTTGGGAGTGAAGCGGGGATGGTGTCACGGGTAGGACTTCAACGGTATCCGGCAGAAAGCCCAGGGGCACTAATTGTTGAATAGTATCAGCCGTGTTAGGATCACAGTACGATGTACTAGCCTGAAATTAATGGATACCCTGCAATTGCGGCGGGTGTGGATGCCGGTCGACCGGTTGGTAGAATTATCGCGTCAAGGTCAAACTGGGCAAGAGTGGCATCAATCCCCCTCGTGCGTCCCAAGTCGAAATGTTCGGCCAGTTTTGCAAAGTAAGCGTCGTCAACCTGTGTAGCTTCCGATTCGATGAATCTGCATATCCTTAGTAAAAGAACACCGAATAACGAGCTGACATACTGGGATTGATCTTTATAGAATGGTGGCGGAAGTTCTAGGTCTGCGTGAGTCTTATTAAACTCTATCAAATCGGCGAGAGTCCTGACGCCTGTCGGGACATCAAGTAGTCCTGACAGGTACTTGTTAATATCAACTTTGAAGTCTACAGCCAGCACCAGATCTTGCGTTTCCGATACCCGTAGTTCTTCTACATCCGGAAAATCCGCAGGGTCAACGATTTCCGCGCCTAAAGCTCGGAAAATATCAAGAGATGCGTTGAACGTGTTTTCAACTGCTTTGATATCACGGAGAACGGAACGGGGCACTCCAAGACGAGCGCCTTTTAGGGCATTTTTGTCGAGCGCTGTCATGTAGTCTGGAATTATTCCAGGCTGATGTAAAGTAGCCTCATCGCGAGGATCAGGCCCAGCAATGAAATTTAACAAGAGGGCTGCGTCAGCGACAGAGCGGCACATCGGGCCAGTAGTATCCTGGTGAGAAGAGATAGGTACAACTAGCGTTTGTCAGAGATATATTGGTAACATCGCTGAATACCTTACCGCCTGCGCGAGATACCAGCCCGATAGTAGGCTTGATGCCTACACTATTGTTCCTGCTGCTTGGAAAGACGATAGAGCCATCAGTTTCTGACCCAAGGGATCCCGCTGCCAGACCAATAGCCGTCGCAACGCCACTTCCGGAGCTTGAGGCATACGGATCAGCGTTGGGATAGTATGGAGAAAGAGTTTGCCCTCCAAACGCAGAAAATCCATTGGGTACCTTCCCTCTCATACCAGCCCACTCAGAGAGGTTCGCTTTGCCCAGAAATATTGCTCCAGCTGCACGCAATTTTGCTGAAACAAATGCGTCTCGAGGAACAACAGAACCCAGCAATGCATAGGAACCTGGAGTAAAGGATCATTTCGTGAGCTGCCAGTGCTAAATGGCAGCCATCGCTGACTCGATGTACCTGCAGTCGTATTCATTCCTTACCAGAGCTCAATTTACTGATATTGGATTTACAAGTAATAAATCTTACCTTCTTCGTGCAGTGTGGCAATGTTGTCTTTCAATAACAATGGTATTCCATGCAACGGTCCGCGACTGCCTTTGACTTTGCGTTCATCGTCGAGATCCGCAGCTTGTGATAAGGCTTTGGGATTGATCTCAATGATTGCATGTAATGCAGGGCCTTTCAGGTTAACTTCTTCGATTCTGCCAAGGTAGGTCTGTAGATGCTTGAGACTGCGTTAGCTATGTGCCGGAACTAATAGCTTACCTTGACAAGCTGAACACTACTGAAGTGTCCTTGGACTAGACCGTCTTGGAGTTCTACAATCGAAGCCTCATAAAGATCAGGCAAAGCACTACTGGAAGCCTCGAAAGTCATGCAGATCCAAGAAGAGGCAAGGTATAATTGGCCTGAGTAGTAGGCTTTCTGTTGCGGGAAGGCAGTTGGACTTGAAGTCTTTAAATCGTGCAAGCGAACACGTTCGATTGAAGTCCAAGTCACTGGCAATAACTTACTTCTAAATCCACCGAGTGGACAAACCGTATTTTTAGACCTCGATCGATATGTACACTGCTAAGTAGTTGTAGCTTATACCTGTCGGGTGTCAGCTCACTTGCGACTGAAATCGGTCAGGAGGACCGCGGACTCGTTTCGAAACCGTTCAGTGGTAGCACGTCGTCACTCAAATACACTTACACCCTCTGTGTAGGATCTTCTTGCTCCGAAGTTCTATTTTCATCATCGGTGGCCACTCACTGGCACCGTGATCATGTGTCATCACGTGGGGACTGGATTATCGATATGTTCATTCGATTATGTACATATTCAAGACCTGGACCGATATCACGATGACTATCTATACATAATTGTACGCGCAGCGATACCTGTAACTCTCTATTGAAGCACGTCCTTGATCTGTGTCCTAGGAATTGCTTCAGCATAAGCCCTTCTTTTCAAACGGACGTGCGTAGCCTGCTCAAACGCATACGCGAAGCCAATAAGATTGAATTCACTGTAAGCGGTGCCAATAAAGGCTATCCCGAAAGGAAGCCCTGGAGCTTCTGTGTGCAATGGCGCGGGGAGAACTGGCGATGGCTCAACGGTATCTGGCTGGAAGCCCAGAGGGACTAAGCAATTGATTGAGTGGACTGATCACCATGTGAAATGGGGTACTCTCACCGGAAATTATGGGATACGCGGCAATGGCTGCGGGTTTAGAGGCGAGACCTAAGGAAGTTTGAGGCTCCGGATTTGATGCAAGTACATAATCGTACTTACCGTCCGTAGGCAGAATGATTGCGTCCAATTGGAACTTCTGGAGAGTTGCATCAATACCTCGTGTACGCCCTAGGTCGAAATCTTCAGCTAGTGCTGCATAAAATGCATCGTCCTTCTCCGTTTCTTCAGCCGCGAGGAACCTTGCAGGCAGTCAGCAACTCCAACACACTATCGTACGTAAACCCACCTCGACTGATCATCGTGATACGGCGGTATAAGTTCTAAGTCCGCGTGGGTCTTGTTAAACTCGATCAAATCCGCGAGGTTCTTTACGCCAGTCGGAACTTCGAGTAACTCCGAAATATATTTGGTCACATCAACCTTGAAGTCCGTCTTCAACACAACCGTCTCTGCTTGCGACTGCTGCATCTCCTCGGCGCAGGGGAACTCAGCTGGATCCACGATCTCTGCACCAAGTGACCGGAAGACATCTAATGAAGCGTCGAAAGCTTCCCTAATTGGTTCACTGCCGCGGAGGAACGTCCGTGGCACCCCCAGTCGCTTGCCCTTCAGAGCATTAGGATCAAGCGCCTTCATGTAATCAGGAAGGACACCGGGCTGGTATAACGTGGCTTCGTCTCGGGGATCTGGTCCGGCAATAACGGAGAGTAACAGGGCGGCGTCCGCAACTGACCGACACATGGGACCAGCTGTGTCTTGATGCGATGAGATTGGTATCACTAAGGAGAGTTAGCTCAATGTCAAGGTGGAATTGGAAAACAAAATACCTCCTGCTCGAGAAACAAGCCCTACAGTGGGCTTAATGCCCACTACATTGTTCCTGCTGCTTGGCGAAACAATAGAACCATCTGTTTCAGATCCCAGTGATCCAGCAGCAAGACCGACGGCCATCGAAACGCCACTTCCAGAGCTCGATCCGGACGGATCACCGTTCGGGTAATAGGGGCAAAGGGTTTGGCCGCCACGTCCAGAGAATCCGTTTGGAACTTTACCGCGGTAGTTTGCCCACTCGGAGAGGTTTGCTTTGCCAAGAAAGATAGCCCCTGCGTTGCGGAGCCTAGCCGCGACGAAAGCATCCCTCGGAACAACCGAACCCAGAAGAGCATGTGATCCTAATCCCGCCAAATCTTTAATCCAGAACTAGATATTCTTGGATCTTCTTACCAGCTGTAGTGTGCATGCCTCCAGGGGGATAAGCATAATCATAAACGCATATAGTCGACAATTAAGTACCTTCTTCGTGCAATGTAGCGATGTTATCTTTAAGCAGTAAAGGAATGCCGTGCAGTGGACCTCTGCTGCCTTTGCCCTTGCGCTCGGCGTCGAGTTCTGCGGCCTGGGATAAAGCATTCTTATTTGTCTCGATTACTGCATGGAGAGCTGCGCCCTTCAGGTTCACTTCATCAATCCTAGCAAAATAAGCCTGTAGTTATGTGGATCAGCAATCAAATAAACCACATCTTCTACAGAATTACCTTGACGAGATCAACGCTTGTGAATTGCCCCTTCTCAAGACCCTTCTGTAGGTCGGAAATTCCGGATTCATATAAATCGGGCAACGTGCTCTCCGAGAGCGCGGACATGTCTCCAGGCATTGTACACGGCAGGCGCCAAAGAGCCGCAGAGAGGTAAGAAGTGAATTGGGATCAGACACGCACTAGCAATTCCATTGCCATTGATAAACGACTTCTCTTACTATGTATGTGTGGACATGGGACCAGGGATTGGAGATAAGACAGAGAGTCACGAGTCCAAGATTGCTCTTTAGCAGCACGGCGCTCCGCACCGAGACTCGTATGCCATTAGAAGTCCTAAGAAAGGGCATCTGGGGGTCGTTACAGCGTTACAGGTTCATCATCAAGCTTCCAGGCTAATACTTATTATTGAGCTTCAAGTTTACAAATTAATTGCCTTGAGAACACCAGTCTGAAAGACAAGGTAATTCAAAGATTGTTTTACTTTTCCACGTAGGCTACGAGAGTACGAGACCTCAACAAACGGTAAGATGCGTATGTTCATGTAACAAAACTAAATGAGTAGTAAAAGATAGAAGGATCGAAGCGAAGGTATAAAAAATTATAAAAACAAAGCGAAGAAAGTATGTCCTTTGTGTACATAGAAGTGAAAAACCCGTTTGTTAGTCCTTCGTCTCCTTGTCCGTCATTTTGCTTTCAAATGCAAGTCCAATCATAAATAAACGCATAGATCTTCCGTGGTATATCATCAGGGCTCATGGACTGAGTGGCAGACCAGTTCTTTGTGATCGTTCGTGATTAGTGTGGGCGAGGCATAAGCTATTTCGGGCCTGGTTAACCACCCACCCACCCTAAAGTGAGGTGTTATTTAGCGTGAGAATGAAGTATTATGTGATGCTAAGCTATTGAGTGGAATAACTGGGAAGTCGGCTGTGGAGGACGGGATGAGGATGCGGTAGACAACCGCCGTGGCCGATTTGGATTTGGGCGGCGAAAGGTCTGTTTGGTTACGTAATGCATCAGTAGTGGCAAACACTAAACTTAATGAAGCATTGCATACGTGTCGTGACATGATGAGCTTTGCCATGGAGAGAGGCGCAGGATTTTGGTATGCTAAAAAAGCGTAATGAGTTAGTAGTGCGACCTAGAAAGCGATAGAAACTGTTGACTCACGCAGTGGCTGAAATTGAGAGCCTGGCTGAGATTCGAGTCGTTTGGGTGAAAGTCCTACGCCAACTCCCGTGCCAACTTCGAGTGAAGATTTTTCTGGGATGGTCAACGAAAAGGGTAGTGATGTTGGGAGAGCACTCCTCAAAGACCGACTCCATGTGTTAGATGGTGACAAGAGAGACGACCAAGAACGAGTCTTCTCGTTCGGTGCTGTTGAGATAGCAGGACAAGACCAGAAGCGCATAAAAGCATACATTATGCGCGCAAGAAGGAGGAGACAAAGAGATGCGACGCAGGCAAGCATGACAGCAGCGACGCTGGGAAATTTGGTGGGTACAAGGACGCTCATGACGGATAGCAGTCGGGGGTGTACACCTTCCTTGTTAAAGGAGAAACACGGAGATTGAGACCACGGGGAAAGGGGAAAGGAAGAGGATGGCGTGCGCTGGCGGCGGGGAGCTTGAACAGGACGACCAGCAAAACGACCAGTTGGAGGGAAATTTAAAATTACACAGCGTTTTCTTATATTATTATTTCGCATTTTACATGTTGACGTAATTCATTTAGATTCTTATTCACACGCCACCCAAGTTATTCGCTCCCCCCGTGTTTACCGTTAATACTCAACGCAAGTATTATTGCTTCCGATAGACTCTCGGACACCCACAACGGGTTTAGCTCCCCAGTTAATGGTAAAGGTTGCAATTGAGTGGCTTTCCCAAAAACATCTGTCTTATCAGGCCTTATCACGCTTATAAGTAGGAGTATCTCTACTATGCACTAAGGAATAAACACTACTAAGTAGACGACGTCAAGCGATGCACATCATGGCAATGGTAATATTGGTTAGTGGTATCTGAATCGGGATTTGGAATACTGAGGCTAGTCCACGACCGAATCCATGAAAGTCCGACACTTTGCTCACGGGGGTCAAAGGAAATATGTTGACTGCGTGGACAAAAACAACGTGGTGGACTCTTGGGGTGAGAATGAGATCTTGAGAAGGTATGGGGTTCAGGGAGACGCTCGGTTATACCTGCGCTTCACAAACCTAACCTAAAAAGTGAGTTTTCGCGCCTGAACAAGCCCTCCAGGCTCGCTTTAATTCCTGTTGGATCGTGATGAGCGAGAAACCACAAAAATTTCACTGTGAATGTTTCCCACATAAGGCTAGGAGCACGCTGTGAATGCATGCTCGCGGTAGGTTCCCTTTGCGGCCATTAGCGTATCTAGATCGTTTGGTTATTAATGAGCCTCGCCTACTGGCTGCTATACAAAGACCCTCGTGTTCGCTGTCCTTCCAGACACTACGTAGCTCGCGTTCATCATCCATCCCCCAACACGGGCCCGACCGTGACTTCCTTGCCACACACCAACCTAACGTTGTCATGCAAGTCGCCAAAGCTGCATAACTATCTCAAGGACTTTTTGCCTCTGTGGTAGAACAGGGCACATACCCTGTGGCAAAAATAACTACGTCCGCTTGAAGCTCAGTCCGATCATCCAATGCCAGGCCATTGGCGGTGAGGCGCTTGATTGAACATCCACTCTTTAACTTGACGCTACCATCTAGTTTTTCACTTGCACCCGTATCTGCTGGAGATTGCACGTGTCATGTCAGGTATAATAAAGATAACAAGGACGTACTGATGTAGAACCCTCCACCGCGTTCGTTGATCAAGGCACTCAGACCAGCTCCGTCAAGGCCCAGATTCGTTTTGAATCCAGCGCGCTCGAGCCCCTCAAAGATCGCACCTGTCATGTTAGGTAGAACAAAGATGACGAGGGTATCTGATATAGAATCCTCCGCCGCGTTCGTTGATCGAGGCACTCAGACCAGCGCCGTCAGGGCCCAGATTCGGTTTGAATCCAGCGCGCTCGAGCCCCTCAAGGATCGCACCTGTCATGTTAGGTAGAACAAAGATGATGAGGGCGTACTGATATAGAATCCTCCGCCGCGTTCGTTGATCAAGGCACTCAGACCAGCGCCGTCAGGGCCCAGATTCGTTTTGAATCCAGCGCGCTCGAGCCCCTCAAGGATCGCACCTGTCATGTTAGGTAGAACAAAGATGATGAGGGCGTACTGATGTAGAATCCTCCGCCGCGTTCGTTGATCAAGGCACTCAGACTAGCTCCGTCAGGGCCCAGATTCATTTTGAATCCAGCGCGCTCGAGCCCCTCAAGGATCGCACCTGCCATGTTAGGTAAAACAAAGATGACGAGGGCGTACTGATGTAGAATCCTCCGCCGCGTTCGTTGATCAAGGCACTCAGACCAGCTCCGTCAGGGCCCAGATTCGTTTTGAATCCAGCGCGCTCGAGCCCCTCAAGGATCGCACCTGTCATGTCAGGTAAAATAAAGATGGCGAGGGCGTAGTGATGTAGAATCCTCCGCCGCGTTCGTGGATCAAGGCACTTAGACTGGCTCCGTCAGGGCCCAGATTCGTTTTAAATCTAGCGCGCTCGAGTCCCTCAAGCAAAGCCTTCATTCAATCATTGTGTAAGCATACGATGTTTCTGATGGGCGAGATTTGATCCACTTGTCCTTAGTTCCAGAAACCTGAGGCGTGGTGTATTTTAAGATTATTTTTTCTGTGGACTAAGGCAGTAGAAGCCCGAGAAGATCACAAGCTCTGTCGCGAGATCGTCATTATATTTGACTGATGAGCCGAGACTGTGAGATATGACTTACTTGCAAGTGCAGTTGCCAGGGCCTGATGTGATATAGCAAAAGTGGAAGACCCCTGTATCCTGCATGCAATGAAAGTGAGAAATCGAAATTACATCAGATTTCACATGGTCACATCGACATCGTTGTTGCATAGATCCAGCGCAATATCGTGCGCTGGTAATCGAGTCGTTACATAGATTTATTCTCGCAACGTCAAGTCCTACCCGAGTTGCATGCACCTACAACAATCGTATTCTTGCCGATATAGCCAGAACCCACCTCGTATTCCGAAGAATGAAGCACCCTACCACGATTACAGTCCTGTGTGATAATCCCTCGTCACCAGTTGTATTTTCGGTGAGGAATCAAACATCGCTACCTGCCCAGCAGTATTTAGAGTTCGTGAACTTATACTGACACCGCATAACCCAGAAGCAAGGACCACATGCTTGATCTTCAAGCGATGTAACGTGCCTCCACGATTAATAACCACATTCCAAGACTTCGTTGTCTCATTCCAGAGTGTTTCCATAACATTAGATGATGCCCCGACGTTAAGATCCAGGAGATTAGCATACCCTTCCAACAAGTCGTAGCCCAAGCTCAATGAAAATGAGAAATGCAGTGGACTCTCAATAAGAACTGTTCGTAGACTCACTTTGTGTGCAGGGCTGAAAAGTGGCCAAGTTGGAGGGGAACCTGTGAGCGAGAGTGAAGTTAGGAAAGACCTAGAACATTACCAGGTATGATGACATCTGATTGATATCTGTTTCCGAGGGTAAACCAAAATAGAACCCAGATCCACGATACGGACTTACAGATTCAACTGTGCAGGAATAATTATTTGTATCGAGTTCTCCACTGAAAGGGGCTCGTTAGAGTGAATAACGTTGCGAATGAGAAACATATGTTGTCTCCCACACGTGCGTTACACTCAACCAGTAAAGTAGACACCTCCATGTACTTCAGGTGTGCGACGACCTTGCAAGCCGTACTGGCCACCTCCAATCACCAGTACCTCTGGATCGCCATTAGAAAACTCTGACTCGTGTTGTCGTTTTTCTTCCCAGGTGCTGTGAGAGATTGTGTTGTTGCGAAAGGCGCCGGCCTTGGAAGACTATCAAGAGGGATATGCAGGTGATATGTTTTTGAGTTGCCTGAACCAGAAATACTTTGAAAGGATCCACCTATTGACCTCTTCTTCAGGGAAAGCTTCCTCCACGTCAAGTTTGGTAACACCCAGAGAATCCAGAGAAGGTGGAGAGATGCTGAACATTGTGAACAGCCATCGTCAGGCAAGAGAGCAGAAGAAAGTAGAAGCCACTATTTACATAAACCCAAGTCCCATATATGTACATACACACTTGGGACCGACTCCGCTGCATGACCGAATAATATTGTCAGATAACATATCCAAGGCCAAGAATCAGAAAAACACTCACCCTTTTCAGGTTCGAATACTCATTGCGTGTTCGACGATAAGATCAAGCGTACTCACTTGGGCGGTGCCGGAAGGACACAACAATGAGTGGTCCGGTCCACACATACCATAATCTTGCTCGCAAATTTACTATAGACAACATCAGACAAATTCCGGGTGCTAGTGAACAACCGCAGACCAACCAGTGGTTTTGGAGAACTTACTTCCATTGGCCTTCGATTAAAGGAAAAAGGATGAGTTCTGCAACCAGATCAGTACAGTATCTGGATAGTCTGCACGAGCATTTCACATAGAGCTTCGCATAGGAAGTACCATGAGGGCTAAGCAATATCGCCTCCCGGTCAAAATGATTCCCGACTCTCAAAATATTGTGAATGAGGAATAGCATCGACACACGACTCTTGTGAACGCCGGACTACCTTTTAGAGAGCTTCCGATCGGGTCCGCTAGCTATCTTTCAGGATCTCAATGCTTGTCATTGCATGGAGGAGCTACGAACTTGTGAATATAGATTGACATACACATTTTGAGGGTCACTTACCACTCTCTTGTAATTGAGCTTGGGCAGACACGGAAGAGCCCTCCGCGCACGCTCTGTTCGCAAACAAAGTGATATCGTGACCGTCGCATGTGAATATCAACACATACAGCCCAGTTTCCTGGATGTCTGCTTAGAACCACCTTTCACTCCAAGCACCACAGCGTACATCGGAAAAGGTCCCCATGACTTGTCTGTGAAATACGTCAAATGGTCGAACTTAATGGCGTCAGAACAGCACTACCAATATCTGCGACACAATGAGTTAATATTATAAGTTGGACGGTGTATTCCTTACCGTACACCAAAGACCAATCATCGGGTTTCGCGTCTACTTCGAGAGCATACGTGATTATGTCCTTGCGGGTCCCCGAATCCTACATCGCGTGGAGAACAGGGAAGCGTATTTCACCGCTGCAACATCGAAAGTTTTGAAATGAAATGGTTAATCTTTGGACGTGAAGTTCACATCTTTTCCGAGGTGGTAGCTCGATGATAGAGTCGAAAGCTAGAGCGTTGCCAGTTGCGTCAAAGTTGTGTTGCTCGATTGAAGAGTAGTAGGGACAGTGAATTGGTGGGATAACCTTTGATATCGAGACACAAAAATTAGAAGTTAGAGTGAGTTACTGTTGTGCGATGTCACTATGTAAGAGTTTAGTCAATAATCATGAATGACGTCCGGACGCGCATATTTAAACAATGACTTGACTCAATGCCCCCCGAAACAAGTGAAAAGAAACGGTGCCGAGTCAAGGTTAACAACATTCAATGCCGTTCAACGCTGGCCTTCAAGTAAACCCTCGATACTGGTGTTTGCGCGGCATCGGTGATCCTTGTTAAATCTTTTCATCAATTGAACCAGACGTTCTAGAAATTAGAGAAGACTCCGGGGCGACATCCTGGGCGCCCGCGTTCACCGGAATTCTTAGCTAGAAGTTTTAGACAGTGACTAGTGATGGTTGTATGTAGCCGCAGTTCTCGAATCTGCCAGAAACAACCGTTTTCTCTTACAGCATCCGATGATTCCGATCTGACCTTTATAACCACGCCGACTCCTGACTTGAAAGCCCTCGCAAAACCTTGCGAAACCTTCTGAAATTTCAGTTGTCATCGCGCGCTATGTCTGGGGCACCTGCAGAGCGTCCTATCTCTTACTTTGACATCACCATCGGCGGCAAGCCCATTGGCCGCATCGTCTTCTCATTATATGCAGACCTAGTGCCCAAGACAGCTGAAAACTTTCGTGAGTTCTCATATATATATATGGTCAATTAAGCCAGAGCTTCTAACTCTTTCCAGGTGCATTGTGCACGGGTGAAAAGGGTATCGGAAAGTCTGGCAAACCCCTTTGCTATGCTGGGTCTGGCTTTCACCGGGTAATCAAGGGGTAGGAGCTCTCAGTTCCCTAATCAAGTTGCATGAAGGCTAATGCGGTGCGCTAGTTTCATGTGTCAAGGTGGTGACTTCACAGCGGGAAACGGTGCGTCCTAGAGTTCAATTCAAATATTATAATCTCATCGCCTCCATAGGCACTGGGGGGGAATCGATCTACGGCGAGAAATTCGAAGACGAGGCGTTCCCCGTGAAGCACACGAAGCCTTTCTTGCTGTCCATGGTATATTTTCATCTCAGTCTCATCAAGGGAGGTTGGTTTTGACCAATTTCTCAGGCAAATGCAGGAAAGGACACCAATGGGTCGCAGTTCTTCATCACTGTGAGCCAAACTCCCCATCTTGATGACAAGCACGTGGTATTCGGTGAAGTGATCAAAGGAAAATCAATAGGTATGAGCGTCCCTCTCTGGCTTTTTGACGATCGTTTATCATTTGTAGTCCGTGCGATTGAAAACTACCCTACTGCTTCGGGAGATGTACCTACTTCCCCTATCATCATTTCTGCATGCGGCGTTCTCTCCCCCGATGATCCTTCTCTTGCACCTTCTGAGGAAACGATTGGCGACAGCTACGAGGACTACCCTGAAGACGACGATTCAGATGTGCAGAATCCCGAAGTTGCGCTGGATATCGCACGAAAAATCCGTGAGCTTGGTAACAAGCTCTTCAAGGAAGGGCAAATAGAGCTCGCGCTCAAGAAATACCTTAGTGAGCTATCCGCTAGACCCTAACCATTCGTACCGTTGACAAACGGCCCAGAATCGATACGGTATTTGGATGTGCATCCTGTGTTGCCGGATGACTCTCCACCGGAGCTTAAGGACTCGTATGACGCACTTCTTGCGCCCCTTCTATTGAACTCGGCGCTAGCTGCTCTGCGCACGCAACCCGCGGACGCCCAAACTGCGGTGAAGAACGCTACGCGAGCTTTGGAGCGTCTGGAGCTGAGCGATGCAGATAAAGCCAAGGCCCTTTATCGCAGGGCGTCGGCGCATGTTATCCTCAAGCAGGAAGATGAAGCTGAGGAGGACCTTGTTGCTGCTAGCCAGCTTTCACCTGAAGACATGGCGATCTCCAGTAAGCTCAAGGAAGTGAAAGACGAGAAGAAGAAGAAAAGGGAAAAGGAGAAGAAGGCATTCAAGAAAATGTTTTCGTCGTAACATTCATCGTAATCATTGGAAGTATACCAGTTGACTACAAGGATAAGCTGGATTTTCTTTCGAGCGTACATTTACCATTTCGTCAAGAACTTGATTTGCTTGACAGGCTTGAGCCATGGTATGTCTGCGAGCTTGAAATGGCATATCAACTAAGAAGGGGCGCGAGAGATGCCCGGTCGTGTTCTACTCGCGACGATAATGTCTGCCGGTATCCTCGACAGCTGGACGCAGTCTGAAGACTGCAACTTGCTTCCCAGCATCCGTCATATGTCCTCTATGTATCATCCATTTCTGAGCTTCATAATTGTCTCGAGGGCTTAGCTTCGCCAACTTGAACACATTTCCCTGACGCTTTCGAAGAACTAGAGACGAGTCACAACTTTGTCGGTAAGTCTGACAATGACACTCGTTTGCACAGAACATTTACTGATAAAAATGCATTCAGGCCGTCACAAATCATGCTCCTGCTCAGAGCTTGATGCAGACACAAAGCTCCTGTGTCGTGCGTTACTGGCAGCGTGGTTTGCATCCGCCATGATCGATATCCCTTTGGTGACTGGATACCCAACGTCCACACCTCCACAGTCGCCATATGCAGCCTCCCGATATTCCTAGCATCAGCCCCTGCCAAGAAACACAAGCAGTATCTGGTACACTGCGGAAAGGCAAGATTATCCTAGCCTCATCTCGACTCCGAACATTCTGCCCCTTTTTGCATTGTCTTAACATTGAGTCGCTGCTGTGCACTCATAATGAATAAGTGCGTGCCACTGTACATGTATTGTACCAAACTCATATCCTCTCTCTAGCAGAGAAGGAACGACTGTCCTCATTCTCCTAAGGAGTCCGACTGCGCAGGGGAGAATATATCCACTCTGTTAGAACTCCACTTTCGGTAATCATCCCATATCTACTTCGCCTTACTCAGTCCCGAAATTATGGCTACTCCGTCGCGCTCAACGTCCACTGTCTACTAAAGTAGGTGCCCTGCATGCTTAGACGAGAATGCCGCTTTGCGCCCTCCCCTTTCAGACACTGGGTTGCATCACGTGATAGTTTTATATTGACTCCACAAGTTGAATGAAATTTCGCGATGGCAAACAAGGCTGTGACACTTGCGAAAGCAAACGTCATCGTGACTGATATGTTTATATGACCACTCTGGGTTCTTTTCGCTTCCTTTTCTGTCCTATGCGAGAATGTCGAGCAAACAAAACCAGGAGCTCGAGCGGACCGCAACACCGGCAAATGTTAATTTCCCATGCGATTTTACAACTACAGGGTAGCTAATTCTTGAGTATTAGCTGCATGCTTGGCATCATGGTGCCCAACTTCGATCATGACTTTCTGGTAACCGAAACTCGATGGCTTTACTCCCAAAGTACACTATCCCACCCACTACATTCGGCATCGCACTGTAAGTAACATTGCCTGCCTTGTAAGCACAGCGTAACTTATGAGCTTTCTTCTAACCGAACGCCAACGGCTTGAAACTTCCATCCAATTGAAGATACATTATGCGAACTTGATCGGTTCCTCTGGCATTAAATTTTGATAAAAGGTTCAGTATGTGAACATTCAGGCCTTCAAACTTCAGGAGGTTTTACCTTCTTGTCCGGGAACCAGCAAGCTCGGTACTGCAAGTTAGTGCAAGAGATATACGATAGACTAAAATTGTCTACAACCAACCGCCCAGGAAGTCCTTTCCCGAACTTGAATACCGTGAAGTTCCGCGAAGTATCAATTTCGGTTAGTTCAAATATCATATTGACATCATAGGATGCTGTCACTAGAATGTTTCAAAGTTGAATAGTTGCAACAGCAAACTCGGAAACAACCTCGGAAATGCTCGGCATGATTGAAACCCCGATTCCGGATAACTTTCCCTTCCTCCAAGTCACTTGGGGCAAT
>Ga0153975_1000034_pt1 | contig 43840 bp, 52 predicted proteins | sample TSGA059MetaG_FD_104694 | JGI IMG/M metagenome (GOLD analysis project Ga0153975, IMG submission 104694) | Attine ant fungus gardens microbial communities from Georgia, USA - TSGA059 MetaG | ecosystem: Host-associated > Fungi > Mycelium > Unclassified | place: USA: Georgia, Yuchi Wildlife... | reverse complement strand
TTCTCGTCAACATTCCAGTTGTGTTCTGGTGGAATTCCATCATACTTCGAATTTAAGGCCACACGCATGTCAAAGTACTCCGTGATAGTTGCCTTGTTGAAATTTTGTGCACGTTTGGGATCAAGGCCTCGTGGTTTCGCCATAAGAATGTCGGGGTGACGAGAAATAAAGTGGCGGACCCATTGTTTACCAGGGTAGACACCGACCATCTCAAGCACTCGACCACGGAGTGTGCGAGGATGGAGAGGGGTTGCTGAGTCTGAGTAATGACTGTCGGGTGCCGTGTTTCCCAGAAGCACGGTCTCATACAGTCTGTGGGGGTACCTGAAGGAAATATAAGCAGTGTCAAAAGCTGCTGAAGGAGCACATACATTATGAGTTATGGCAGCACTCCGGAAGCTATCAATGTGGGCCTCTTTGGTTGGATCTTTGGCGACTTTCCGCTTCCTAGTGCGCGCCAGAACCCCAAGCACGTCACGGTGCACCAACGCGTGCAATGACGTCTTGCCACCAACACGTCCGCAAGTTTGAACTCCGCTGTGGCTATGGTTCGGCAGGTGACAATGAGAGTGACAAAAACCTGTGTCACAGTGTAAAATTTATCTCTTTTATTTCTCAACGGAAAACATCCATTCCACTTCGTATGTCATTCTTGAGTGTTACTGGTTGATATGCATGAAGTAGCTGTAAGATTTGTAGCAAGAAATATGTAGTTTTGGAGGATGCACGAAATGTGGTCATGCACGAACTGGTGGTACCCAATAGTACGGGGAAAACTTGCAAGACAACACTTACGTTGCCATCATGATTACATAATGCCTCCAACCCCTCGGATCCGAACTAAACATAGATCTCAACTTCAAGTCTATCTCGGTGGTGAATATGCTGGCTACATGCCTGTCAGCATAGAATAGCGCATATTTTTTTGACTGGTGACTGGTACATACCCTTGCCGCTGGAAGACATGACCATCATGCTGATACTATACCGCTTCAGAGCCTTCTGGCAAATAATGGGATGATGAGCTTCAGTGATATAACAGATTGTTTAAGCGCACAGGGGCATCTGATCTTCTTCCTGCAACCAGGCTCCCCCGTGACATAACTCCATGGCAGTGGTTGACTCTAACGGTAGCAAACCATCTGGAGTCTCTTCGACCCATATCGATGAGCCTATGATTTCTGTCATTCATAAATGCACAGTTACTGTAGAATTTCGAGTTCAGGTTGGACAACGACTCGGGGCGAAAACGCGCCAAACTCAACTACTGTAAGTAGACCGCTATATAAACTAGAAGCCTCGTGTACTACATGTGACCTACACGAGTCCGTTCGATTGAATATTCCAACAGTTACTATGGGCAACAATCCAGAAGTAAGTAGATGGTTTCTTGTGTAACATGAGTAAGTCTGGTACCATTGCTGCCTTTGACATCCTCGAGTCGTAGACCTTGCCTTGTTTAGGTCGAACAAAATGGAGTTTAAAGACGCCTGTTGATACTCAAGTAATTCCAGGTCACCTAAGGCTTTTGTTACTGGCATCGACGTTCACACAACACTTCATAGTGAATACCACTGGTTCCAGTTAGGCTCGATGTCAGCCTGGCTTTTACCATCAGACAAATCGAGTGACCATCCTTCCAACTCGCTTCTCTCAAAGCCATGATCAGACTGGTAAGGTTCCGCCAACAAACACGTTTACATCAATGGATTGTTCATAAGAGTCGTAATTACGAAGGAAGTTAACTAGCCCTCCAACCACCAAAAACTATCATAATACCTTTAATCTAAATCAGCCGTTCCAGTATTCAGCTGAGCCGCTATCTGTTGCAGCTGCTCCGGGGTGATACCGATAGAGCGCCTGGCGATGCCTGCTCCACCTGTAGCACTCTCAATAGCAGCTATGATCTGCTGGAGGGTACTTTCGGCGTCAGTAGAGTCGCTGCGCTTCTTGGATATTGCGATCGGCCCGGGGGCCCAGCTGCTCTCTGTGGGGACCACGAGTCGCGGGAGACCGTGGGAGGACAAAGAATCAGGGATATTTATCGCGAGTTCGCGCTTGGTGCTGCTACCGCTGCTTCCATCAAGGGCAGACCATACCGTCGCAAGAGCACCCCCCACACTGGAGGCAGTAGCAGCCTTCCCTAGGAAACTTTCCAATCCAGAGACCTCGGAACTAGAAACACTGCGGTCTTCGAATTGCGGTGTTACTCCGTCCAAGAGTGTAGCGAGATCAACTCCATTGGAAGCTTGGTCCAACTCCCGCTTCAAGGTGCTACCGCCATCCACGGCGCCGACAACTGCGGCACCGCCTGCTCCTATACTAGCGACGTTCCCAAGGCTCTTCAACCAGGTTGTAACACTGGCGGGGATTTTGAGCGCGCGCTCGTCGGCTTCGACAAACTCCCGCTTCAAGGTGCTATTACCGCCATCCACGGCGCCGACAATCGCAGCACCACCTGCTCCTATACTACCGACGTTTCCAAGGCTCTTCAACCAAGTTGTAACACTGGCGGGGATTTTGAGAGCGCGCTTGTCGGCTTCGACCTGCTCCCAGTTGATGTTGTTGAAATTAGGAACTTCCGCGAGGGTATCCCAGACCTTGGCGGTAACATCGTCGCGTTTGCTGCTAGAACTAGATCCGTCAAGGGCATCCCAGATCTTGGCGATGCCCCCGCCGATGGTTGCCACGTTAGCAGCGTTATTGAGTGCGCTTTCGGTGCTGGGGGATATCTCTGGGAGCTTGAGGCGCTTGTCAACGGTGGACCCGGAACTGCTAAGGCCTAAAGATTCTAGCTCTTGAAGCGCGGTAGTGATGACATCACGCTTCCTTGCAACAGGCAAGGAGTCGAATGCTGCTTCAATGGCCTGAACTATGTCTGAGGTGACAGCACGTTTGGGAGCGTGAGTCGAATTAGCTGCTGTCGCATTGGCAGCATGGCCATGATGAGCATGGTGGGGATTGTGGTGGGCTGGGTGAGTCGAATTAGCCGCTGTCCCGTTGGCAGCATGACCGTGGTGGTGGGCTGGGTGAGTCGAATTAGCCGCTGTCCCGTTGGCAGCATGACTGGGGTGGTGGTGAGTGGAGTTGGCTCGGTGGGGACTGTAAATGTATTCAGTGGGTCTGCTAAATGGCTGATTGAGAGATACATACGCGAATAGAGCAGGAGCAGCGAGACTAGGGGTGCTCGACGCGGCAATAGCAAGAGCAACGAGGGTAGCGAAACGCATGACGGACGATGAGCGGTGTCGTAGCTAAAAAGAAGAGGTGAAACGAAAAGACGTAAAATTGAAATGTCAAAAAGGTAGAATGAGAGTGTACGAAGGTGGAAAAATAGGCTGTAGGATAATGGTGTTAGTAGATGGCATTCAAGAGGTAGAACAACTTACTGCCTGCACCTGGGTGAGCCGTGAAAGTGAAGAGAAGGGCTGGGGAGTTAACTGCTGAGATGCATGCTTTTTAAGAAGATTGGACTATGGGCGGTGCGTCGGGTTGCATCTCCTTCTGTTGATGTAGTGCATGTTTCAGTGGTTGATGCCCCTTGATGTTCACCTGTGCTACGGAGAAACGCCTCCCCGGAGGCAGACGGGTGAGAATAGTTTTTAAATGGTTCTGCCGTCTTCATTCAAGAAGACAGCCTAGACAGGGCGGAATAAAAAGTACATACGGAATTTTCGACAACACCCATGACACCCGGTCCAAAAGGCAAGAGGTTCCTGTTCACTACGTATTTTAGTAAATTGCAATAAGTAGGAAGAATTGGTGGTTTAAATATAGTCAACTCACCGTCTCCACCGTGACATTGTTGAATAGCCATACGAAACGACACGAAGTGGACGGTTGCCGAACGGGCCCTAAGGACCTATGGGGATGTTAGGCGTAGTCACGGTGAGTGCTGAGTGCAGTGCACGTCGACGCTGGATGTAGCACGTCAACTTATCATATATCATGATCGATTGACCACTGATGCATTTTTGATGAAGTTCGTTCATCGAAGCTGCGGCCCGGCCGGCTTTGCACAGCAATTTAAACTGAGGCGGATTCAATTGTAAAGTTGGTTTTATTGGCTTATTTTACCAAGGCCCCGTCTAGTGTTGGTTTCCAGAGCCTCTCAAGGTTGGAATTCACTGGACAGTGTATATATCACTGACCTGCAGGTCATGAGACTAGTACTCTGTTTACCGAGCGTCCGAGTCAGCCTGGCATCTTCGTTGCCACGAGTCAAGCTAGGATAGATATCGTGATGGTACGGATACCACAACAAAAACGAAGCTTCTCATGATACGATCCACCCTTAGGCTGTGTAGGTACGCTGGCATATAAAATCCTTGATTTCATATACCTATACTCAGCTAATGTCTTATACCCGTGGCTGCTTCGTGCCATTGGAAGATATGCAACTTCTGTTTGAGTTCCTTTGCTTTCTCTGCTGAGATGGAAGGTCCTTCATGAACCTGCAAAACCTGCAAGCTATTGAAGGCGAGCTGTGAGGTAGGGTCCTTATCTCGGGCTTGTCGCACCACATCCTCGCGTGCACGGATAAATTCTAGCAGCGCATCTGCGGAGAATTCCAAGCAGTTTTCTATCTTCAGTCGAGACCAACTCGGAGATGTGAGTTTATCTGGATTCCATGATCGGTAAATGTGACGAATGGTGCGATCATCGAAGCTGGGACAGTCTTTGATGGAAAGACAGACACCGTCCCAGATATTGATAATCCCAGTCATGTACCAGAAGGGACCTTCCAGCAGAAGAGTGTCGGCCTGAGTCAAGGAATAAAGGCTCAAAGGAATGTGCCTGAGATGTACAAGACCCGGAGCTGGTCCGGTCTTAGACATAAAGATGGCACGGACGGTCGAAGGGCTAACAGAGTGCAGTTTCATAGTGTCGATCTGAATGTCGTAGCCACGTTGCGGGAGGATGCTATCAAATGAGATATCTTGAAGAGTCAGCGTTTGGAGTCTTCCAAAGCGACGATGAAGACTGTCGACGACGAGTAAAACGTCGTGCAGGTGGAGCTCTCCTGATGGATATTTCCCACCAGAATAGCGCGAAACACTCAAGTCCCCTAAATTTCTGAGTTGTTCAACCCAGTGATGAGCGCAAGCGTCACGGAAATTGCGCCCGTTGAGAAAGAGACTTCGAAGCGCTGGAGCAGAGAAGTTCCATTGCTCAGGCACTTCACTGCCTACCAGGGGATGCTCGCCATCATCAATTCCACATTGCAGCTTTAGCCGCTCGAGGATGGGCGCATTGACATTCAAATGACGAAGAGCAGGCAGAGAGGAGCTGCGACGGAGCTGAAAACACAGAGATGTGCAGCGACATAGATGGGGTAGAATCTGTACCATGACGGCAGCTGCTCGAGCGCCCTCATCGTTATCTGTGCGAGAATGAGAAATGATTTGTTGGTCCCGCGTGATGGTGATCTCAAAAGTGAGCTCTCGGGAGAGACAAAGGTATCTATCAACGTCTGAAAGTTTTGTAGTGTCGAGGTTGATGATAAGACGTGTCCAGAACCTTGGCAGCAACTGAAGAACATCTCTCCAGGATTTGCACACAGCAGCAGGAGCGAATGGAAAGTGCGTGGGAGACTGCGGGTTACACTCGATCCACTCTTCATTCCGCTTGCTATCTGCGTAAACATGCTCGAAGATCAGTAGGAGCAACTCTGCTGGTAAACTCCTATTATTGGTTCGACGAGGATATCCGAAATTGCGGTGAATTCGAGCCTTGGGAGGGTTATTGACAGAAACATTGTGCTGGTGTTCCCTGTTAAGTTTCCGCCACTGTCAGAAGCTGGATGTACGTGGTGGAGAGAGACATAAATACCTATTCGAAGCATGGCATCCACTGAACCTCTCAGGTGAAAGTAGAAGTGGAGGTGCTGAATACGAATTCAAGGAATGACAAGCTTGAGGCTGTAAACGCGGAGGAGGAATAAGCGTCGGCAACAACAGAGGTTCTGCAGGTGCCATAACACTGTGACGTCGATGAGAATGTGGACTCGACGGGTTCTTATTGGAGCTGTTAGTAGAATGGGTAATCATCATAAAGAGAACCTGCTTCAAGCAGCTCGACGATGAAGTTGTTGGAAGTTCAAACGTCCATGGGCAAAGGCATTGGGATGCGTGTTATGTATTGTGTATGCATCGTGACCATGAGGCCGTTCGACCAGAGGTCGTGGATCAACCAGCCAGACTCTATATAGCTGCGAAACTTTTTGTCGATGCATATATCGGTGTCGGAAGGCACAGGTATGTACAATGATAGACGCTGTGAAAACTACAGGTATAAGCTAGGTCTGCTCCGCAATAACCACTTTCTTGCGTTCTGCAGTTGGTTTGCTATCCCCGGCACGGGTATGTTTCCGCCGACGTTCCTCCTTGACGGCGCGACTATCCAGTATAGTGCGCTTGAGTTTCGCAGCCTGGTAGACTGGCTTTGGTAAATGTCGTTTGCTGCACTGCTGGTGAGCGCGAGTCAAAATGAGTAAAACTACTATTTACCGTTGAATCCTGCCAACTTCGTTGTCGTGCTTCCATCGGTCTTTCAGACTCTCGCGGTATTCGATTGCAGCGCGCTCCCGGGCTGTTATGATACCAAGCTTTTCTGAGGCTTTGGCTTTCCATATCCGCACATTACCATCATCTGAGCCCGACAATACAAAGCGCGCATCGGCAGTGAATATAGACGAGGAGACCCTTCGCACGGAAAGTGAACAAACTGATAAGCGGAGATTGTGCATCGGCTTACCTTTGCATTCGTTTAGTATGATATACTTCTGGTCCCGAGCCCTGACTCTCCTTCCATATTCTTACTGTTCGATCCCATCCACCGCTAACGAATTCCAGTCCAGTCGGACTCCAGTCGCAGCTCATAACTGCTGCAACATGCGCCTTGTAGATTTTAGTGGGCTTGCTCAGTTGCCTGACATCAAACGTATAAAGGTTGTGATCTTCAGATGCGAGTAGGACGGTCGTTGGGAACGTCGGTGACCATGCAAGTGCGTTTGAACGCATCTGCATGATCACACGGCGCTCTGCCTTTCCTGTTCGAATATCGTAGAGCGTGAACGTCCGATCTGAGCCAATGCTACCAAGGACGCTCGTTTCACTCATATTGAATCGCACAGACGTGATGGTTTCCGTTGATGTGGGAAAAGTTAGATTGGATATTGCAGCGCTCCTGGATTGCAGGTTAGCTAAAACACAACCGGAGAGACAGACGCTGCCCACTTTGTTTCGTCCCATATTTGAACAATGTTTGAAGCTGTAGCAAAAAGTGGATCCGAACGATGGTGGTCTATTGAGCTGCAAAGAAACGGGTGAGTTAAGTGTAGACAGCGTATCTGAGCAGCGTACTTGAATGGTGATTTCCCGGGATATACGGACAAGGGGCGCTGCTCCTAATTGGACTAGGATAAATACGCGAGAAACGTCTTGCTAACTGAGAAACTTACCATTGTATCATTATCATTTTGCGGGGTTGCATCCCATAGCTTGATGTTACTATCCACGCCACAGCTTAGTAGCCGGTCTTCTTGTGCAAAGCAAAGGCCGGACACTTTGCCCTTATGAGCGCCTTGTATTCGACGAATGGGTTTGCGCTCGGAAACATTGTGCAATATCACACCTAAAGGAAAGGGAAGTTTAAGGAATACGATCATCACCCAAATCAATGCTTGAAGTTACCTCCATCCCAACTACCACTTGCAACAGTACTCAACGATCCAGGCTTTTTGCATAACACTTCGATCGCATCTATGTGGCCTTCAAGAGCCCCTACAAATGGCTTCGCAAACAACCTGTCCATCTTGGAGGCATTTAAAGCACGATTTCGCTCACGAGCACGAGAAAAAGGGTGCATCAAGGGATCAAGGTTTCGGGAAGTCGGTGTAGCGTCCCCAGGACGTGCAGGTAGGTGCACTGACGGATCATGTTGGAGAACCGATATTTTCTAAAATTGTTCAATACAAATGTAGTTGCAGTGACTGATACAAATCTCACCACCATGGCATACGTCCACACAAAGACTATTGAGCACGATGTTCAGCGCGTTTCAGTATATTGGCTTTCTCTCTCTTTCGATTTGTCGAAAATTCGTGGGAACATAATTCCATAAAGGTAGGGATTCCTTATATGGTCGTAGTAGTCAAGTTAACTTTGCCAGGGCAACGTCATAATCAGACATTGCCAGTCCCGCTGGCAGGTTGCGGTACATGAGAGTCTGTGTGATAAATGTCTATTATTTTATCTTTATACCTTCCCTTAATCTCAGTCACCATTGCTTATAGCACGAGGAATCTCCCGTTTCTTCGCAGACTTGCGTTGTCGCTCCTTCAACCGTCATTCTTTGATTCTGGTCCGCACTCCTTCCTAGTAACCCCCCGCAAGAAATGCTTCTGACCTGTTTCGTCCTTCTTTGAGCTTTTGTTCACTTGAATGAATCCACCGAGTTCTGTAGTTTGTCTTTCCCTCGCCCCAAACCTCCGCTGTGTTTCTCTGAATCACACTCAATTCGACGTTCTCATCATACCCCCTACCATCGAGCTCCTTTTCTGTGTGTTTTTGATCTATATGCAATGGGGTTCGGGCAGGTGCGTTGTATTTCCGCTGTGGGAGCGTGGGCACCGAGCACTATAATTATATGCCGATCTATTTATCTATCGCTTTACTGACAGCGATCCTTGTAGGGCGCACCTATTGCTGGCAGCAGACAGTGTTTTATATTTTATCCTGGCACTTGTCGACCTGTTGTCGCATATCATACCCGCTGCGCGGAGTTCTATAACCGCTTTTAAAGCGATGGACACATTCATCGGTATGTCACAGACCGTGTCTTCCGGACAGCCTGAATGCTGAGACCTACTCTTTCCATATTATAGGATCTGTATCTTTTTTTCCTATTCTATTTTATGCTTCATATCTTTTTTGGCTGAGTCACAGAGAACTTATCACCAGCCTCCCTCCCCGTTACCAATTTATACCCAAATATCTGCTCATGATCCTTATTCCTGTGGCTGTAGTCGTGAATGAAGTGGCATCATTCGTCGGAGTATCTATCCGTAAGTAAATAGATAATCTGGTTTTCTTAACTAACTTCTCGCTAGGGCGCCTACCTGATTCGCAGCCCTCCTTCATGTTCGACATGACCAATAACGGGTCACAGTGGCTCAGCCTCAGCCAGCTGTCACTTGCACTGTATACTGCATTTCAAATGCTATCTTTCTTCCTTGCTTTCTACCGTCTCGATAAAGCCTTTCTTGATCAGCAGCGCATTCAAACAACGCATGCAGACGAGCGCCATTATTTTAACGGCATTGGATGGATTACTGTCGGCATTAAGCTAGGAGCTATCGAGTCTATTGTCGGGTTTGCAATGGGCGGCTTTGCCGTTCCTTTTTCCAGAAGAATTCTACGACTGTTTTCCAGGAGTTCCCTCATCATTGGCGTATTGAAGGGGTGGGTTTCCTCGGCAGCATTTTACACAGCTCGCTCATATCTAATTCATAGAATGGATGTACGCGAAAACTTTGAGTACCTTACCGACGAGCTGGTATCGTGGCGTCGCAGCTCGCATTTGCCAGGTTTCCACTCGGTCGTGACCAATCAACGCATGAGCCCACAGGCTTCACAATTTCCATTTCTGTCTCACGACCCTTCTACAATTGAGAAAGTTGTAACAGGGAATAAAGAAACCCAACGTGTAACAGTGCACTATGAGAGGGGCAAAGCGCCGTTCTTGCAGATACGCTTTTCCAAACTCAACATTCCCGAGCAGGCTGTCGTTACGGATGATATTGGAGGACAGACTATACAGTGGCAGAGGCAGTCTCATATTTATGTCAATTCTTCGCCGATCCGCCCTGACCAGAAAATATCTGGTGAAATACCCGCACCCCGCCATTCTACCGTCTCCTTCAAGGGCAACGCTCTGCGCGAGTCTGGGAATACCATCTCCGATAGCATGAGCGTCATCCGTGAACTCACCCTTCGTTTTCCCTTGCCTCCCCGTGTTACTGGCAAATATCGTGGGTCCATACTCGGTCAAAAATATCCGGTTGACGATGATGAGCACCCACTTGTTGGCATCTCACGTGGGCCGAACACGCATCGTGATAGCGAACAGCCAGGCGAGAATGGCACAGCAACTGAAACTGTGGTTCGTTCTACTAGCGGGTCCATTAAACGCAAACCCGCACCACCGCTTTTACCACTCCCAAAGCCCGCATACACCAGGGCAGAACGACCAGTGTCATCATGGGGAGGACTTGCTCCCAAAAACAGCGTCGAATGTGCTGCACAGTCCCCCGTAACACCCACGTCCTTAAACACTAGCACGGGCGACGAGGGTTGGAGCACACCGCAGTCCCGCCTGAGGCAGTTGACGCCTCGTCGGTTGTTCGACCGTGCGAGCAGAAACCTCAGTGTTGCCAGTATCCGTTCTGCAGAGTGGCTATCTTCTGCCCTCTCTCAACCATCCTCTCATCAACAGCTGATCCCGGCGCGTATCGAAGCATACTACAATGGTGGATCTGTAATCAGTCCGCGGAGCGCATCTGACCCTGGCGACATGGTCGTGTTCGAATCGAGTGGAGAACCCTCTGGATGCGACTGGCGAAAATCTACAGGTGATACTGCACTGGCAGGCACATCGGAGCCGCAACTTATCAGCATCGGCCAAGTGCCTACGCAGAAGACACCTACGCCAACTCTTGCATCGTTCCCACTTGGGCGGGAGCCAATTGCGTCCACCTATGGCGAAGCACAGGGCTCCGGCCGGGAATAACTCTTGCGGAAACAAACCGAGCGGGTGAATGCGTTACGGCTAGGGAGAGGAGAAAGTATAGGACGAGGTCTTAGAATTAGAATCAGACATGACATTCAATCATCTGCTTTACTCATTATAATGTCTTAAATCTGCAATGATCGTTAACGAGAGAGGGGTCTAAGGATGATCGTAGTACTAGGCGAGAGCGTGTTTCCAATAATAAAATCGACTCCTCAATTATCGCTAATCCACACTCGTACTTCGAAGCAGCAGTACCGGTGGTAGTAGCGTGTACCACACATATGTAGAACTACCAAATAGTTGCAACATTCAAGTCGATAGTGAGGTCTTCATCCCGATGTTCCAAGTTCAAACCTTGTCCAAATTAAATAAGTGTTCTGAGATTCCATCTTTCGAAGATCACTTCCAACTTATATGCAGGCTTTTATAACCTCATAAAATACCAACTCAGGTCTTACAGGGAACCTGTAAGAAACGCGTAGAGTACCTAAAACTACATGCACTACGTAGTACGAAAACCGATTATTGAATAAGGTTTCAGGATATCATTATCGTTGTAAATCACCATTTCAACGCCCACCATGGTGACATCTTCCAACGATCAAAATCCTTCCAATGTTCTTATAATCCGGACAATAGTAGTGTTGCACCATAACCCCAGTAGTACAGCGTTGTTGACTTCGCGTCTTCACGTGACGATGATTTTAAGGACTAATTAGAACACGTGCTTGTGTTCATCAATTCAATGCCCACCGTGACCTGCCCAACGATCAAAATCTATTAGCTGCGGACTTGAAATGTCCAGACAATAGTAATGTTGTGCTACAGTACGCCACTTGCAGCTCAAATACTTCGCTCTGCGCTTTCAAATTCTCAAATTTTTTCTTTCCCGTTAGCTCATCATGCCCGACACCGCTGGCGCCACTGGTCCAAAGACACCTCCACGCGGTGGTGACGTTGCACCTTCCTCCGAGGTCAAATCCACTCCAATTGCAGCGGGCACGGCTGCGATCAGTGAAAACCTCGGCACTCTAGGCGCCAAGTGCGTTAGCTTACTCCAGTTCTCATACACTGATATTGAACTTTTCGTTTTCGCGCAGAGTCAAGGATCTCAGCCCATGGGTCTCGCGGGATGTCGAGGCCTACGCAGAATGCGAGATTGATGCTATGATAGAGGAACTCCTTTATCGCTGCCGAGATAAAACCAAACCTGATCCTGACAAGTCGGCATTACTTAGAACAACCCTCAATACCGTTTTGACAGTCTGCAATGATGGCAAGACCGCTCAGGACATCAAGGAATTCTTCAATCATTTGTAAGTAAATTCTAATGCCAGTATCACTGGATTGTTAATGCCACCACTATCAAGTATCGAAGCTCCTGATGAACCACACTCTTATACGTATTTCGTCGGTGCTGCTAACACTGCGCTCCTTCAACTGCAGAAGATGAACGTGCCTGGAATAGTGCCTTCCAAGAGTGACAAGGATATGAGTGAAGTACTCTTTCATCGCAATGACCACGAGATGTACCAGATGCACCAGAGCGAACAATCCATACGCAAGCCTGACGTCGTAGTTGTCCCACGGAGCGCCGCTCATGTCGTGCAGGACCGGGGAGATCTGAATAAAAGACTCGACGCCTTTGGACAGGCGCGCGAGAAACCCAAGGAGAAGCCTTTCCAGTGGCGCAATATTCGATCAACGGTGGAGTTCAAACGTTCTAGACGTGCTGGTGGTCGTATCAAGATGAAGCGTCCTCCTAAGAAATATGAGGTGACGGATTACGCTGCCCCTAATGAGAAGTACATGGAGTATCGGCAGGGAATGGATCCCTCAGCTGAGCCAACAGATGAAGCACCTGCACCTGCCCCCACTTCTGCTCTGAAGCCATCGAAAGAGCGTAAGCCTTTCCTCGTCAACATGCTGCTTCTTTGCTGACTTCCGCACAACAGCGAGACGCTCTGGGCGCGCCAGCAATGCCAATTCTGCACCGGGGCCATCGAATGAGCGTAAGCCCCCCGATGTTTCTACCTCATGCTCCCTTACTGACATACGCGTAGCAGTGAGACGCTCCGGGCGGCCCAACAATGGAGACAAAAAGCGTACTTCCGACAATCTAGACTCGAACAACGAGCCCAACAGCAAGCGGCTCAAGAGCAACAACGAGAAGCCTAAGGAGAAGAAAGAACATCCAGTCGTTCAGAATGGTTTATATGCCGCGGAGATGATGGCGGCTCATGTCGCGCGGCAGAACGCCATCACCTCCATAATAAGGAGTAAGTCCTCGAAGCGCCCGAGATACCCCATCACATTGATCAGTCGTGCCCAGACGATATCCTTTACGTCTGGTATTTTGATCGACAGAACGCGATTCAATGCTCTGGCTTCAATTTCATTCAGGACCTTCCCCGCTTTATGGTCTTGCTGCTTATTATGCAGCGTCTGCCATATGTGGAATGGGGCCTTAACCCATTATTCGCTTGTGCGACTGGCCCGAAGCCCCAGATTACAGTCGAGGATAAAGACCTGGGGACCGTCGACCTCACACTTGATCTGGAAGCTGAGGAGCGCATGACTCATTATGGTCTGCGCGGTCGCGCGACCAACGTCTTTCCGGTGGAGAGCGAAAGATTATCGAAGCTACTGAATGAACAACCCAGTCAAAACACATCCAAGGACATGGTTGCCAAGCTTTATTGGCCAGAGCAGTCGCGTGAAAGCGAGCCAGATATACTCAAGAAGGTGCAGGAAATCGCGGAGAAAAACCCGGATGTGAATGGCCACATCCCAGAGATGGTCTGGTTCCACAAGTTTGACGAAACGTCCACGGCGAACATCAGGAAGATACTAGGCATTGACAAACCTGATCGGGGCAGCTGCGCCTTGTACATCATTGTGTTCCGAAAGCTTGTACCGATCACAACGCTGAGCGGTGAAGAGTTCTTGAAAGCATGGTGGCATGTGGTAGTCTGTGGGTGCCCTTGTTTCTTTCGCGCTATCATTCATTAATTATGAGCACAGGTCATCGTATTCTGTGGATAAACGGTATCCTTCACAGGGATATCAGCCCTAGCAACCTCATGGTTTACAAGAACGCAAATAATGAATGGATTGGAGTCCTGAACGATTACGACTTATCGTCGACTCAGCAAGACGGTCCCAGTGGTAATGAGCGCACAGGAACAATACCATTCATGGCAATCGACCTTCTGGAGAAAGAAGCCATCCAAGGCAAAGTCCAGCACTTGTACCAGCACGATGCTGAGTCGCTCATTTGGGTGCTCGCATGGGTTTGCCTTCGATATGAAGATGGCAAGCTCCGAAGCAGCCGACCGCTCGATGAGTGGCTGAAAGCGGATGCTAATGAATGCAGGGAGAAAAAAAATGACTTCCTGATTTCGGGACGTCGTAAGGCAAAACCTTCGCCATCACACAAGGCCAACTGGGAGATTGGGCGAGCTTGCCTTCGTCAAGTCGGCCGCTTTTATACAGAGGATCCCACATCCCCGCCGGACGATGAGGTGTTTCAGACATGGCTCCAGGCACAGGTACCAACATCAATACGAGAGTAATGCCCACCTGTCCACTGGTAGTTGTAAATAGAACATGTAGCACGAGTTAGTCAACCTTCTTGTATGTAGGAATGTGCCACATTCGCCTTCAATTTGTTCGATGGCCTGGTAAGTAGAGGTTTAGCATCAACTCAAAGATAGTCCCAGAGCGCATAAGGAAAGTGTCATTCATGGTTGCGCTAAGTTCAAAACATAGAAGGCAAAGTCGAGCACTTGGACCCAGCACGATGTTTCACGCTTGTACCGCCTCAAAGACCCATACTGGAAGACGGGTATGTGGCGGAGGTAAAACCACGGCTCAAGGACTAGTTCCTAGAATCAATGTAGATACCTGTAATTTACTTACTTTTATTAATCTTTTGTCTGATGTCATCGGATCTTTGTCCGATATATTATACCGGTATATACCTATACCTCGTAGACCAACTATCATAAACAGCAACACTGGCACTAGTCAGCACTGAGCCGTTCTGCCTCAGACTCCCTTGTCACGAGTCTATTCCATTTTTGAGGTGTGGTCAATGGTCTCTATTGGTCACACGCCAACCTCGATCATACGCCAAAGTGTTCAACGATCCTTCTGGAAGAGGGTATTAACACGAGGAATACCACGGTCCCAGCTATCTTCCAGATCTTCAAAGATGAAACGACGATTCTGGGCATCTGCCTCCTGCTTCATGGAATAATCGGGCCAGACGCGAGCTGAATCCAGGAACTCTGCCTCCCATGGCTGGAGGTATCTGTAAAGAGTCCTCATCAATGGGTTCAAGATTATGGAGCAGAGAACATACAAAACAACATGGTCCTTTGGTGTGTAGAAGAAAACAGGAGGGAAACGAAACGACATTTTATTGTTCAAACCGATCTTGACACGGGTCTGAATCTTGTTCTTAGCCTTCACAAGGGAGTACGAGAGTTCATTTGTGTGGATGACAGCCTCGCGGTAGTACGTCATCAACCCAATCAAAGCAGTGTTCCATTTGTTAATAATCGTTGAGAAAGTCGTGGAGCCGGAACTCATGAGGACTTGACGAATACGGTTGTTGAATTTTTGGACACCGTTGTCGGATACGCGGAGGAACACCGGCGCAGTTCTCTCTTTCGTCTGCTCATTGGTGAGGTTCCACACGGTATCCTTCAACGAGAACTACTCGCCACCCATTGTCTTAATCTTGGATAAGATACGGACCACATCGAAAATAAAAGTCGTGGGTTGTAGTTCGAGAAAACGCTGACAAAGGTATCCTCCCACTCTATGGTGGTGAGCGAGCGTGGCAGGTTGACAATATCGAGGCCAACAGCGCTTATTGCTGTATCCGATGACATTGTTGCTCGTCGGGTCGGGGTTAGCACTCAGGTAGCGCTGGATGAGGTCCCTCGCCTCATCAGCAGAGAAGCGGAAGAGAATGTGCAAGCGATAAACATAACGGGAATACAAGCGAGTGGGGTGACGAGTCTCTGTAGCGCAAACACTAACTAATTCTGCTCGAAATAGTCAGTTTCTGAAAATAGGGTGCAAGACTCGGTAACATACCTCTGGTATCCTAAATATAGTTATTTCCTGTCAATAATATCAGTTAAATTGCAAGGTCAATGGAAAACTGCCTGCATACCTGTTGCTTGAAATACCGGCGATTCTCCTCATCAATGAGCACGAGATTGAGGTAGTAACGCGTGCTGAACTTCTTATTCACTTCACGGAACGTCGGTGTGAGATCAAAGCCACCGAGGAACAGTCGAATGGGGATAGCCTCTCCTAAGAAGGAGGTCGGCAACAAGCCAAGAAAGTTATCGGTACGGCCCACCTCTAACAGGAGCGCCATCCATGATCTCAAACTTCGTGATTGTTTCGCTCTCGTTGTACTGGTTTGGTGCGGAGCCAGTTGTTTCGCGTCGTATAATAGATAGTTCCATGTGCTTGATTTTAATGCGAACAAGCAGGAAATATATCTTGCCAACAATCACGTCCTTCAGGTGGTATCTGACGCATGATTGATCAGCGGATATGACAAGACGTACAACAAAATATTGCACACTTTGACTTGTTGTATTCAAACTCAATGTGCAAACAGTCCTCAATGCCGACCTCCATCTTGATGGAATTATTACTGTCTGGAGGCATGCGGTAGGAGTGTACCCAGATGTCTTTCTCCTTCGTAACATCTGCTATTCGCCTTGCAACAGATACTCGTATAAAGTAGCTTTCCAAAATGTCAGCTGACATGTGCATGGCCGGGAGATAACACACCGTAGCTTGACATTGATGCCCTGGTAGCTCTCGAACTGCTTCTCGACATTCTTGAAGAGGAAATCGAACGTCTGAACTTGATGTAACTCCCCAGGTGCAGCCAGTTCTTGCGACAATGACAAGAATTCGTGATGGTGCCCCCGATCATAGAATAGCTCTGGAATCAGACGATGATGAGAATTCATGTTATACCTTAAATTATGTGCATGCCCACCAATACTGCCAACGAACTCGACCTTGATGCCCTCATGTCGCGTTCCGTCACGAACGCGAATGGTCACCTGCAGCGGCGTGATCATCTTAGACGTAACAACCCGGCAAGATACAGAACATACCTGCCCTGCTACTGAGTCTCCGTCATAGTAAACTGGACATGAAACTGTGCGGTCCTTGTCAGATTTCATGTCCACCTGCTTGCGCAGCTCCTCCCCTTCTAGTTTAACGTCGATGTCGACAGGGGATGTGAAGAAAAATGCCATTGATTGAGGTTCGAGGAAGAAATGACGAATGCAGGCACTATGTAAGTAAGTAGCGTTGTACTCCCTGCGCATTCAAGTACTCACCGCCGTGGGTCCGGTGATTATTGCCTAGTTTGGTAGGTTATCGGTCACCTCACCCTGTGGGAATAATGCATTACCATTTAGATACAAGTCAGGGGTGATTTCTAAAACGGATGGATTATTCACACGCCTCCGGCCTCTGTAAAATACACAGGAACTTGAAAACGAACGTTCACTTCTGACTTTCTCATCCTTGTTGCACAACTTGCACCATGTCTGACTTCGAAGGTGACTTCGATGATGAGCTCCTTGAGCTTGCTGGCGCAACGGAGAAGAAGCGCAAACATCAAGCTTCAAGCTCGAGACCTTCGACCACTAAGAAGCGCAGGACGGAGTGAGCCTTCTTCTTGATCCGGCTCTCCACTGTGCTCATTAAAAATCTTGGAAAACGTTAGGGTCTCAGATAACAGCGGTGCAGAGGAGGAGCCGGAGAGCGAAGAGGAATCAGAGGTAAAGTATCCTCTGGAGGGCAAGTACATAGACGAGTCGGATAGGGAGCGGTGAGTCCACTTCGAACTCCAGTGCAATTATAGTTTTGACACCAACGTCTACGAATCTTATATCATACTTGCTAGGCTACTGTCTATGCCTGAGATTGAGAGAGAAGGTATCCTTGCCGGGCGGCAAGAGGAGTTGATGCGAATACAAGACAAGCGGAAGCTGCATGAAATGCTTCAAGCGCAGTCTGGAGATTCTGAGAGCGTTTCGAAAGCTGCTAAACGTATTCAAAGTGCTTTCGAGTGCAAATGCCTATTGATACGATTACTTTACAGGTCAACGTACTACCCGTGGCGCTACGAAGGAGAAGTCCCGGACACTTGACGAGCTCAAGGCCAGGCGAAAAGCGAAAGATGATAAGAAGCGTGTGCGTATGCTAACCATCAGTATACTTACTTCCCTTATATTCTAAACAGACAAAGACAAACTCCCCCAAGAGAGATCGGTCGTCCTCACCAACTGATATGGATATGTCTTCTGGTGAAGAAGAAGACGGCCAAATAACGAGGTATGAAGAGGAAGAAGAGAAGGATAGGAAGCTATATTCAAGGCAGCCTGATCCTGCGGACGAGCCATCGTCGCTCGCAGACCTCATGAAGTGCGCTTTGACGCGGGACTTACTTGCGAAATATTGCATGGCTCCCTGGTTCGAGGACTACGTGAAAGGTGCGTATTACCATGGTATGTATGTTATTGGCTAATGACAGCACGGAAGGCGGCTGGGTTCGGTATCTGGTGGGCCCAGGCGAGAACGATCAGCCAGTGTATAGGATTTGTGAGGTACAGAGTGAGTATCGGGACTACAGCGGGAACGTTTTGTGCTTCATTTGAGCCAGATCTGGGAGTAAACCTCACGAAGCCGTACAAGATCAACGATACCATGGTGAACCAGACCCTTGAGTTGAAACATGGCAAGTCGCTCAAGGCGTTCAACATGGACAAGGTGTCAAATGCTCCATTTACACAGGTTTGTTTTCCAAGTCACTAACGGTCTTTGCAATTCACTTCATCATTCTTCAGCGAGAATTTGAGCGTCTAGGGAAGGTGTGCTTCTCGGACGAGGTTAAGTTACCATCCAAGCGTGCCCTCGAGAAAAAGGCAACACAGATGTCTAAGTTGATCACACAACCTGTGACAGAGGTATAATTTTCTATTCTCATTTCAAAGTTATCACTGCTGAAGTATGCTTAGAGCGATATTACGGCTATGTTGGCACGGAAACACCAGCTGTCGAACTTGCAGTCCGGTACATCCATCACGTTACAGCGCTCACGACTTATGCAGGCCAAGACACTTGCCATTCGGCGACAGGACTATGCCGAGGTTACAGAAATTGAAGCCAAACTAGCAGAGCTCCCTGCAATACCTCCTCCTGCTCGAGGTGGGATCGAAGAATCACTGAGTGACAAACTCGCCAAAGTGAATGAGCGGAACCGCAAAGCCAATCTAGAGGCAGTGCGCAAGGCCGAGCTCATGGAAGCCGAACGAAAACGAAGAGAACGCAAGTTGAATGCATCGGGTACCGCCACGCCAGCGGACCCGAGTGCGAGATTAAAAACTGTTCCGAGGTTATTCAATGATACAACGTCAAGGTTTGTACTTGTACTATTGTGGTTGATGTCACTTGGTCATCTGTCTTGCCTTGATTGCATCATCCTTCGCTTCTCTGGCCATCAACAACTTCAAATTCGAATGGAACATCAAACAGATCTGGAACGCCGAATATAAATGGCACGGGAACGCCTCTACTGCAGGCCGATGATGCGGCTGGTGGACGATCAATTTCGCCGCTCCCACCCTCAGTATTGTCTGACCCCCGAGTCAGCCCCAAGAAGCCCATGAGACTGGGGGCATCTGTTATCGAATCGATAGAGGTCGATCTTGGAGATTTTTAGAGTCAATATTGTGTTTCGCTGGACTATAATAGGCGTGCTTTCGGATTTGTATATTGTTTCAAATTATAGCTGTTGTAAAAGTTGGTTCAGTTCTGGTCGTAAGTTTGCCTTGTAGGCAGTGCCAAAACGGTAACCATAAAGGATCCAATAGCAATGTCACGTGAGACACAGCGTTGGATGGGATTGCGCACGGTCCAATTAAGCTTCCGTTTTTGGACGATCATCTTTAACCAGCGGTTCACTTGCCGGGTGGGTCTTCACATTTGGTCGTTCTTGTCATTTTATCTTGCTCGCTGTTGCCCATGATGAAGGGCTCTCCAGCCTCACTTGAATCCCTAAGCTCACCCTCTCCATCGCCACCTCCCCGAGAGGACACGGGCGCCGGCTTGGATGCCGAGTCCGAGTTATCAGAGCTCACAGACGACGAGCTCGTCCAGGAGTCTCAGTCGCCCAAAAAGAAGGCCAAAGCACTCATTGACGGAGATACTGAGGATTTCTCTCGTCGGCGGCAGCCCCGTCGAGGAGGAAGAAAAAAGCGTGGAGGGCTAGTGCCTGCCCCGATGTGGGACTGGGCATACAAATCAAAGACCTCCAACCCAAATTCGAAGAGCGAGGGCAGCGCAACACCTGGGGTTGAAGAAGAAGAAGAGGAAGAAATGGCTGGACCGCCGCGAGCAATGGAGGAGGAGGAAGAAGACGAGAATGATGACGATCCCGGAGACGACCTTGAAGGCGACGGTCCCGAAGGGGATGCTGACGCAGACGAGCCTCTTGAAGATGTTAGCGTCACCGTCAACGGAGGTGCACAAGATTACGACGATGAGGATGGTACTGTTGAGCCGCACAATTCCACTTCCAATTCAGCGATCGACGAAGAACCAGAGCCCTATGTCTCAGACGAGGATGAGGCAGTGGTTCTTCCAAAGCGGCGTGGCCTCACACTACTAGATGAATCACACGAAGGAGAAGCTGATATGGATGAGGATGAGGATCCTCCCGCTCCCAATGACCAGGACCATGAAAACGATACTGAATCCGAAGACAACGACGAGCCACCAGAAGCGGGCGTGGACATAGACGTGGATAACGAGCCAGAGCCACTATCAGCACCAGTGGCCAGGGCAGTTACCATAGTACCATTGATTCCCATTGATATAACAGCTCCGCCACCAGCGTCCGTCGCGCCCATTGCAGCTGCCGCCGCCTCACACTCAATCATGGCAGGTTCAACTGTAATCCACCCTCCATCTCCTACTCCATCTATATCATCTACATCTAGGTCCCGTTCACCCTCCTCGTCGCGTTCTCCGTCGCCCAAACCCGAGAACGGCAAGCCACAACGAAAGAGCAAACGAGGCAGGAAAGACAAGGATGAAGATCGTGACACCGCGACAGTAACAGCTCCAGACGCCGAGTCCGGCCTCCTGGATGCAGAGGCGGAAGACGAACTGGACATGGAACTCGAGTCAGATTTGCAGCCCGCCCACCGTGCAGAAGCATTGGATGTGCTTGCGACTATCGAGCTGAAGTTTGCATTATTGCGGGAGAAAGTGTATGTTGAAAAAATGGAAGGACTTGCTTGGGAGGAGACATTGGTTTCCGAGGGTGTGTACTTTGCCCGCTTCCAACCTGTCCATGCTAAAGACCTGTTTTAGGCACCCACCCAGAGCTCATCCATCTGCAAGCCGAACTGAACAAACGTCGCGACAAACGTATTGCTCTTGCTTGCAGAAAACGCATATATGAGGTTGCCTCGGCTAACAAGCGACGGAGGACAAATGAGGACGCGGTCTGGAGCTGGTGGAAGGTGCGTTTTCGCACATCCTGTCCGGTACCTGCGTTGCTGACATCTCATTTGTTATCTTGGTTTAGGTCGCGCGAGATGACCTCCAGACAGATATGATTGCCGAGACTAACCGCAAACGCCGCAAATTGGAGCGCGAGCGCAGAGCTATCGAGAGACCTCAACCGAGTGGGATTCTTTCTTTTGCTTTGTGTCAGTATTATTCATGTTCTGTTCGCAGTACGTCGCATTCCAAAACCAATACTCGATCCACCTCCTGCACCCACCATTCGTCAAATTGCACAAATACTACCTCTCACAAATTCTCGACGCCATATGCTGGCGACCGCATACTCTGACTTGAACCCCCTGCCTCCAGCAGACGCGATAGCAGACCTCGACTACCTGTATCAGCAACAACGCTTAATAAACGCGCGCATGATGCCCCCCATGTATAGTGCGCCTGCTACGGATGCTCTCACATTCCCTGGTGGTCCTGACGCGCGCATACCACCCCCACCTCTGCAACCGTTATTCCAGCAACCCAATCAGGGTTATCCATTGGGTGCACCAGCACGCACACAACGATTGCCTTCGGGACCTGCCCCAGGGCAGTATGATGCTCTCCACCCTCCTCCATATGGCCCGGGAATGCCACCACCGCCTCCCCCGCATTCAGAGCAACAGTTTGTGAATGCAGGGCTGCAGGATACACGACTTGGGATGCCCAAGGCAGCAGGTGGTATGGATTGGAATGCAGGAGCGGATGGACGACGCCGCGAGGAAGAATTGGAGCGTGAACACCACCATCGGCTCTCACACCACGCCCATGCTCCGTCGCATCACCATGTTAGCGGTCACCATCATCACCGTCATCACCACCACGTTGTGCACCACCACCACCCGCCTGAGCCGCAACCACAACCACAAACAGAGCTGATCAACCTTAAGCAGCAGCACTGGAATACAAAACAAGGGAGCCGTCCGTCATCGACCCACCCACCGTATGAAGAGCGTGACCGACCTGTTGCGACTCCATTTGCGCTTGCACCGTCACATAATGGTATTGCAGGCTCAGGTCCTGGATTACCGAGTGGACCTGCACCGTCGCCAAGGCACGGCTGGATGCATCACGATGACCGGGAGCGCCCACCTCCATTTCAGGGTCCGTCAGACCGTTACCATTCCCCTGGGCCTCATCGATATACAGGACCTTCGTCAAGTCATCCCCCGCATCCACAATCTGCTCTATCCCGTCAAAGCCCATCGGGAGTTTCCCCGCCTCGTGCACGACCGCTCCCTCCGAGTCCATCGACATTACCACACCCTGGGTTGCGATCACCATCACGCTTTGAACCACATCCGTCTGTAGCTAGTAGCCCCGTGATGAAGTCCCGGCGACCACCTTCTCCACCGCCACTATCTGTGTCAAAGCTCGGTGTACCACCTATTGGACCAGCATCTGGGTTTTCCCCTCGCCTTGCGGGTCCTGGAGCACCACCCAGGGAAGAAGGTGGCATTAATGGTGTCGCGTCGTTATTTGGCGGGAGTAGCAGAACGGCTTCACCTCTCACTTCGTATTCACCAGCCACACAAGCACGACCCGCCCCGTCGAAGGTGAATGCTATGCAGATGGTGGATGGACCATGATTCTACATATACGTACGCTCCCCGTTCTTGTTTCTTACAGCTATTTCATTTTTTTTGAGCACCGTACACACTGCATTTCCCCCTTTTCTCTAATCGTAATTATGCCACGGGAACCTGGAACTTTATACGTTCTCTTGGATACAATGACCAGGATGGGTTTTTGATAAATGTATATATAGAGTCTTACACTGCAGAGTGAGGCGCCCTTCGCCTAGGATCGGCCGAGGGTGGACTGATAAGTAGTGAGTGTTTTTGGAAGGTTGGCTTCAGCCGAAATGTCCAACGATCCCCCGATTCCTGCATCTTCACCTCTTTCTTACCTTGACCTTATCAAGATATGCGACAATTTTCGCTTACCACCTAATCACGGCTTTGCTGATCATGTTCAAAATTCCTTCGATTTGGATTCCTTCGTCCCTTGGACACTAACACCATCCCGGGGAAGTCCTACTATTGGGCTCTTGAGGTTCGATGTAATAGATCTCCTTCGAAAGGAGAAACCTGGGACATGGGTCATTCCAGATCTACTGCATTCCGTAAGCTTTGACGCATCGGTCAACACTCCAAGAAAACGCACTGCAGCGATGAAAGAGCTCTGTGAGCGTTGGCGTGACACTGGTGTTTTCCCTGCGAGCATCGGGCCCAAAAAATGGCGGGACGAAATGTACCCTGTGTACCGAAATCCCTTTGGCGTGCGCGATCACTGTCTTGAGGATGACTCTAACGACGGAAACTACGCCTTTGAGATGGAGCGTTCTGCGTGTGCACTTTTTGGGGTCGTTACATATGGTATACATATGACTATCTATCAAGGGATACCTAGCAGCCCGCAAGTGAGGATTTGGGTCCCGACGCGGGCGAAGTCGAAGCAGACGTGAGTTTCACGATTCCGTTTTATGTTCTCATCGCGTAGCTGAATGGTCGCTTCAGGTGGCCGAGCTGGCTGGATAATAGTGTTGCTGGCGGGGTACCCAGTGGCATCCCTATCTTTGAGGGCCTCATCAAGGAGTGCGCCGAGGAGGCCAGTATTGACGAAGATCTCGTGAGGAACTATGCGAAGCCCGTCGGCGCGGTTAGCTATTTCTTCAGGTAACGTTTTGGCATCATTCTTGGATGAAGCATGAGGTATAACTTTGACGCGATTCTAGAAACAGGATGAACTTCCTACAACCAGAAATCGAGTAAGTGCCGTCTGAAATTCGTCTTATAGCCTGGGATCTCAGAAACATGCTCTAGATACGTTTACGATCTTGGAGTTCCACCGGATTCATCGTTCAAGCCCTGCCCATCAGACGGTGAGGTGGAGTCTTTTGATGTGGGTCTACTATACTTTATTGATCCGAGTCGATCGTGCTGAACGATGCTATCGAATAGTTGCTATCTCTGGACGAAGTAAAATCAAAGATGCGCCAGGGACTTTTCAAGGCTAACTGCGCTGTCGGTGAGTGCTAACGCAGATGCTCTACGAAGTCTGCATTAACCCTACCCCTAGTGCTCATTGACTTCTTTGTGCGACATGGCCACTTGACACCTGATGATGACCCCGATTACATGGAGATTGTGACGAGATTGCATGGCAGGTTTGAATATGAAAGATGGGGCCAACAGATATGATAGATTGTAATTCTTGTGCGCTCGCGCACTATATCGAGCCTTAAGAGAATCCCTACCACGCCCCCTTACAGTAAGCTTCAATGTCTGTGATTAGAACTTATCAACAATTTGGTTGATTTGCTTTGCTCAAAGACGCGAATTTTGTGCTTGTAATGTGCTTGTTTAGTAAGACAAAGTACATATGTAAGAGAGATAGGATAGACCTCCTCAGTGTTTCAGTGTTTGGACTGTAAATGGGCTTGGCCTCTTCACCACAAACGGCGACCAGCTGGGCTGCATAAAGATTTTCTTCTTCCTGCAACGTTCAGAGCAGAGATTGCACCCGCGAGCCGGAATCGAAGAAGAGTAATCCGAGGATTTAGACTCATCGCTTCAACCTGACAATGGTCACGGCAGACAACCTGAATCTTGACGTGCTCGAGTTGATCTTTGCGTACATCTCCGGAAATGATCTCGTCGCTGTCTCGTCTGTCAGCAAAGCGTTCCTCGCTGGCGTCATTCCTCGTTTGTACGCCATTGTCTACTTCACAGCAAAGCATGCCAAGCGATATTGGCCCGGAGGAGGGGTAGGTGTAACATTCCTGGAAGAACGTGTGCTCAACATCAATACGTCAGATAATGTCGCCGTTCCTTACCCTCCGAAATCACCCCGATCTCGCTGTTCACGTTCGCCGCATTGACATCAATTGTCCACCTTTCATCGCGGTTGGACACGTCCACCCGAGTTTTCTTTCGGAAACAGCAGATGCACTGCAGGTTTGCAAAAACCTCAAATCATTTGCGTGTGGCCAAACGATCCTACCAGCTCTGCTTGGCTCTCTGGGGGGGAAGGAGCGCCTGGAGGATGTACACATATGTGCTGCGTTCACAATCGCCCAAGGGGAGATGCTGCAAAATATAAAAACGCTACGCAGCCTGACTCTGGACTACCCAACCTGGAATGTTGTAGATTCGCTGCCGAGATGGGCGCAGTCATTACAGCGGACGCTTGTACACCTCACGATCTTCGTGCGTTATTATTCTTGCTTAAAATATACCACTAATGCTCGCCCAGATGTCTCAAGAAGTGAATGACGTAGTGTTAGAAGCAATGCTCCCGATGTTACCTCGTCTTCGCGGGTTGCACATAATTGGATGTTCAAAGGCTTCTCATTCGGTGGTCATCAAAGCTGCCGAGGCGCACGCCCCGTTGCTGAAGGAACTGTCTTTCACTATATTCGTATGTTCTTTGCTTGATTAGACTATTCGACACTCATTCTCGCTAGGAAATTACCCTTCCAGCAAGCATTCTTTGTGCAGCTACCACAACCCTACCGGGCCTGCGGCATCTCGCTATTGACGTGCGCCCGACGTCCGATGCAACAGCATTGACAATCGCGTCACTCTTTACTTCACTAACCTCCCTGTCTACACTTGTGCTTAAATTTTCGGACTGTCAGCTCCCCATATGGAACCCCGTTATTGATGCCCTTCCTCCATCCGGCGCTGCCACAGTGCCCTTGAAACGTCTTGCCCTCATTGACTGTGCTGTATCAATGGACACGGTTAGAAAGATATGCTCTCGGTGCAAAGATCTGGAACGACTAGAACTACCTCTTCCAATCAAGGAAATGGTACATTTATTTATTTATACATTGGACACAGACCATAACATGACATATTTCAGCGAACCTTTACTACAGTAATATCCGGTTTGAAAGGGTTACACACGTTGATCGATATTGGCGATGCTCATGCAAGCCACGGCCCGCGTGCGAGCCTGACAAGGAATGACGTGTCATTCATGATGCGTACGTGCGAGAATCTGAGGAAGATAGTTAGTGATGGACGGATGTGGACGGTGAGTTCTCATTTTGCATTCTCATTCTTGTGAAATCTATCACAAGGTAGTACATTGCACTGACTTCTATCTTGATCACAGGGAAGCCGAGATTATTATGGCATTGCCACGGTCACGCCCCAGCGGTATAAGGCCAACACCACCCGACATTGGTTCTCACCTTTAAAGACGGATCTATCTCCGGATTGATCCTCTTGCGTTACGTCGTGTTGGTCAGAAGAAAGGTCGACGCATACAAGTAATGTACCATATACTTGGTAATTGATATAAGCTACTAAGGTAATTCGATTGGGAGCCGCTGTCGAGCATAAGTACATTAGTGATGTCTTTAAGGAATACTTCGTAATATCGCACTCAAGCTTAAGCTGGAAGAAACCAGCTCAAAATCTCCCCAGCGCCCTGACCCACCAGAAAAGGAAATCACCCTGTTTTCAGTGTGTGGACTGTGCTCTCGCTTATCTACCTGATCATCTGCTCAGCATGCCTAGCTGGACAATCATTTCACCTCACGAGAGGGATGGTCATCCTTTGCGCATGAACATATTTCGGATCATGAGAGCTGTCTACCAGGAGGCGATGTCTGCTAAACTCGTTGCGGCATGCAACGGTTGTCAAATGAAGGTATGCGGTCACTGTTTGCCGCGTCTGGCCTCGACCGGCGGTTCGTGCGTAGAGTGCTTATGGCCGCAATTGCGTCGGTATATTGCGTATAAGCAAAATCAAAGTCAACACAACCCATCTTTGACAGCACAGAGCATGTCTCGTCAAGGAGGGTGGAGCCTTGAGTCTCTATTCTGATGGAGACTAGCTTTCTACGCCTTTCACAGTTAAAAATCAAATCAAGAACATATAGTTACGAACGCTCTGATGAATGATCACCAATTGAAACCGTGTCGCAATGTGGCGTGCAAGATTGAAGACAGAGGTTCGAAAAATGTATGTACATATGAGCAGACATTCAAAGTGTCGACAGCAGGTCAAAACTCACCCTTGTTTACGCGCGCGTCAGCTACTAGAGTATAAGTGTGTAATCTGATTCTCAAACAAAGTGTATGCGGAGTCCCACAGATGCACAGTGAAGACAGTGCAGAGTGCATTACTTGAGATAATGGGCAACAGCTAGCTTGTAGAGTAAAATGTATTTTGATGCACTCACGTGTGAGAAAGTCGAGAGGGTTTGAAACTACCCCTAGGTGCTTCAAACGTCTGTGGTTTGGATAGTCTCTCCACCAGAAGATGGAGTAGACGGTCTTATTCGACCAGGGTTTACAAAGCTTGGGTATATTGTTTCGAAGAACGTCTTTCGTACTGAGGAGCGGATGCCATCTGCCCCTATCAACACATCCGGATTCCGCAGTCTCAATACTGACTCAGATCAGTGGAATGTAGAACTGGCGATCCTGTTAAACTGTCATATTTAGCGAGACGTTTATTGGAGTGGAACGTGCATGACACGGGACAAGTGTCGTTCGACTCGCTTCAAGATATCGACGAGATGCTGACGGTGCATGCCGGTTAACCGTTAGCCCGTACGTCTGCAATTTTCCGTCAGTTGTTTCAATACGATCGAGTTCACAGTTCCCTGACATGGTTTCTAGGACATCCGACTTCCTGAATTCAATCTAGGACACGCTGCCCACCAAAGCTCCCAGCTGGGAACGTGCCAGGGAAAGGGGAAAGTCACGGTTCTTGCATGGGAAACGTGGATCTCGCCGCAGACCTTGACAATAAGTATGAAATGTCGTGATTTTGCAGTGCATTGTGCCGTCATGACTCATTACCTTTGCGGCTGCTCAAAACCTCAAGATTTGCGGTCGAAAAAAAATTCCCATCGTTGTGGGGCAGCGTGGCTCTGCAGGCCTGGACGCAACCTTGTTTTGAATCTCGTCACTTCGGGGTTTTCCGGTCACATGATCGGCCTACTTCTTAGTATGTGTCCTATGTAGTATGCCATAGAGTGATGTAAAGGTTGCTTGTTTATTCAGTCTATTGACAAATTGGAGCCTTCTGACTACTGTCTCGAAATCATTGATGGGCATGCAAGATCATGGAACTTCACTTGGAAACCTTTCACTTGGTACGTATGGATGATATAGCATAAGTATGTACTAATAACCAGATAAACTATTGTAACAGCGGGATAGCAGTTATTGAAGAAACGAGAGTATGGTACGATGACGAGAAGTGAACACGTGAAAGTGAATAGACAAATGGTAAATGGACACCGGACGACATAGCTTGTTGGAGTGCACTAGCTCGTTCTGTGTTAGTATCATATGCTGATCAGAGAGCCTTGTCTGGTCTGCAACAAGATACTTTATTTTAAAAGCCAAGCTTCCTGGCCACCAGCACTGCCAGGTCCTGCCGACATGAAGCAATGACGGTGAGCCAACGCAATGAAGAAATGTCAGTTAACGCACGACGATTATAATTGTTAAGCTCGGAAGCCTGACGGGAGGTCGAGCGTCAACATCGGTACCTTCAATGACTTCTTGCGAATCGACAGCAGCGACTTGATGCTGCGGGTCAGCCTGCATTCAAGGACTAAGTTGGGTTACAAGAAGATGTAAAGAAACTACGCACGAGTTGAGAGCGCGGTGTAGCTGTGTCCTCCTCCACAGCAACGTCGTACTAAGAAAAAGTGTCAAACGTAGCGCCGAACTGAGGTTCACATGGCTCACTATCAACGTTTCACGTTGGTTACTGAGGTGATCATCAATCGTCTGCTTCGAAATGGAAAGTCAAAAATAGCAACAAAAAATGATGTTCGCATGGCTCACCATCAACATCTCACGCTGGCTTAGCTTGACTCGGGGGTAAGGGTGGAAACGACGTAAGTAAGACGCTCTGTAACTGGGCAATCTCATGTTGCTCGTCGAATACTGGTTCATAACTAGAGAAAACGAAGGGAAAGGATGGTCGTTCGTCCTGCGTCCAAGCGTGAAGTTTAAATACCTGGAAATAGTCGAGCAAGGAAAGCGAACAAAAAAATAAAAAGTCGAGCTCTAGAATCTAAAAATTGCAATTCCGTCAAGGGTCCCGCTGATTGGAGGGCGCCTATTCAGATTTGACACTTGCGGATCCTCAATATCATGACTGCGAAATTTGCTTCCGCGGGACGAATTCTCCATCATAGTCAACATCCATCCCAACAGAGGTCGCCACTGGCAGCGCAAAACGAGAAACACCAAACGGGGTGTAGGAGGGACAACAGAGTTAGACACTGGGATGTTCCGTCAAACCTATGAACTGGAAGTTCGGACCCCATGGTACACTTTTGACCTGGACATGACTCCTTGAGCATTTCTACTCATCAATAGAGCATTACAAGAACGCTACAAGGGACACCATCCGGTTGCTGGCTGGAAAAGAAGAGTAAGTACACGAGGCTCGAGTGCATGGACTATTTAATGAAGAGCTTTCGGCGGCATGGCGCACAGTACACATGCTGCATTCATTGGCCATCCACTTATGCCAGAAAATACCGAATGTCGAGCCACTACTCCCTCTGCACTCTGAACCAAAGGGAGCGTGACACCAGAGTGTGACGTGATGCGTGACCCAAAAAGGGGCGTCACGCTACTTTGCGCAATTTACGCGCACAAGCCAGGCAAGTTTCCAACTGCCATCATGAACCGTGAATGCGACTCAGGAGTGTGCTATCAAGCCCATCAATATGCCCCGACAGCTTTGGTGTGAGTCAAGATGGTCACGATGGCTGCCTCAAGACCCCTCCCCAAGTCTCAACCGGGCGCCAACTGCCCTCAACATCGGTGGCATCGTGGCCCCGATTGCCACTCAAAGTGGCACACCCAGAAATAAAACATGGTTGAAGTGAACAAGACACTCACAGTGACTATGATTCCGACTCAGAGCCTTCGTGCTAGTAAGCTGCCTCAACTTCTCCAGAATTTTCCGTCTGGAAAGAATATCGAGTCCAACAATGATCCAACATGAGGGAATATGGTCAAGATGCACCAACCATATGGGTGACCCTCAGCGCTGTCACTGATGAAACAACCGCAATTTTTCGCCGTCGCGTCGTCCAGTTCTTAACGCGGTTGGTGATGTCGAGTTGTGGCCAATCTAACTTGAAGTGCAACCAAGCCATCTTGCATGCCATTGACGTCGTGGAATGTGCAACACATCCTCGAGGTGATCCGCACGTGCGAGACCTTCATCTGTGTAGGGGGGTATCGAAACCGCTTGTGTCTCTTCAAGATTAGTGATTCACTGATTCAGTCTGGAGAAGCCCTCTTGCGCCATGCTTGAGTGGTTGATTGAAGCTGAGCGAAGGTTTACTCGACAGGACGACCGCGGCGCGCGAATGGTTTGTGGGAATCAGGTTTGTGTTAGGTCCACCCTTGAAAAAATCCAATGTGCTTGCCCTGGTTGCAACTTGCCACAACTCCGCTCCAAAAAAATTGCAACCACTTTCCACTGTTTCTAGTGGATCCCCCTTCCATGAAAGAAATTATCTATTTTTTTCCCTCTTACAAGCGAGAAAATTGAAACTCTTGTTCGGTCTCAGAGAAGTCGCCTCGCCTCAATTGGACTCGATTGCGTTGGTCTTTAAACAAAGCGATTTCCAGCCGCTTCAAATGGCATCCCAGTCCTCCATTTTTCAGGTATCGCGTCCTAATCTCATAGTTGGCATTGTCGAAGTATTGCTGGAATCCGTCTGGATCATTGTATGGAATATGGCATAATACGCATTGCTCTTGGTCAGTCGCCGTTCTGTCTGTACGCGCTCGCTAAATTCCGCTTTAGCCTTTCAGACGAGTCCATCCGTAATCTTCAAGCTAGTTTTTACTGCTTTCATTAATTCCTAGAATCTAATTCTTTCCTGCAAAATAAAGTCATGCGACACAAATATTACTTCGTGCATGAGTGGTCACCACAAGCTGCCATCATCTCTCTTGCGCAACACAAAGAAATTGAGGAGAGCTCATCGGCAAGACATTTGGTCGGACTGCCTGCCTTGCAGATCTTGCCGGATAACGTCACAGAATCCATCATATCCCATGCAAGTACTCTTTTATATGTCTCAGTCTTGGACAAGTCGGTGCACTATCTATTTTTTCGTCCTCGATGGCCTTTGCTCTTTGGTAGGGCATCCAAGCAGCACTGCTGCTACTGCAGGGATGACAAGTTGCACGCCGGCCATTTACCGGTCGGCGCTTCAAGGGAGCCGTGCGTTCTGTGCTGTGATCCGGCAATAGGACAGTCGATATCTCCACCGCCTTTGATGTCGCCACGAACCCCCTTCCTCCGCACCTAATTCCGCTGTGGGGGCGTCTCATACGGTTCCGGCAATCCAAGTATCAAGGTTTCCACTTAATCTAAACACTGGAACTTGCATATGACCCTTCACTGCCATTGTCTAGTTACCCTGCTTTGCGTTTTCGTTGTTGGAGCTTCTTGTCCTGAATTGGAGTGTTGCATCATCTTCGGAGGAAGCATACGAAGTACCGCACTGGCGCATCAGAACGTTATTGATATGATGATCAAACACATCGCCAACTCATCTTCTTATACCGGACATATAGTAGCCGGGATGCATTTTTTTATCAATCACAAAGTAGCCTGATGCTATGGCCGTTCCAAATTATCCAACGATGATGAATGAATTTGATTAGGCGTTTCAACTCCATTAGTACAACGCTCGATGTTCAACGTTTGCATAGTGGGCATGAATATCTGATACTAATGGTGCTGGCATGTCTCTTAGGGAATTGATCTATCTATTTTATTGGGCTTGGTATAATGTTAATAGCCTGCGGTCGTCTCGTCCACGTCTCCTATAAATCTGATCTCCAAGTTTGCGTAGGGGCCTGATCTGGCACATAGTGTTTCTCGAACATTGAACAACGTAACAACGTTCGCGTCGCCGAACTGACCGGAATTCCAAAATGCTGTATGTCTGACTACCGGTTTATCGATATCCATCAAGGCCGGCGGCTCCGGATGATTATCTACAATCAACCAAGATTCGTTTGTTGCTCAAACCGGCGCCACACTAAACTACGTCGATTTCGTAAGTTAGAACAGCCGGAGTACCTGCCAAGGCAATTACATAAAGTGATATAATCAACCAGGATGCAGTTTTCGCTTGAAGCGCACCTTGCGCTCACCTACGTCAAGTTAAAGTCATCATCTCGTCTATTGCACCTGCCAAAAGTGTTACATATCTAAAAAGGCTTCATCTAAAAGTAATGAGGTACACCATGATCAGTAGACACGTCAGTTCGTACATAAAAATAGCATAATGCTCTAACAATGAAGGAATGATCATATGGCCTGCCAAACCGCTCTATATAGCCCAAATGGAAAACGATGGGAAATCTAGAAACACAATGATAATAACACCCGGAAAGTATAACGCTGCCGACGAAAGTTCATATGCTTAAACGCCGCACAGTTAGGGAAACAGTTTAAGCTACGAACCCACGCCCGTCTTGCGTGGGCCATGGCTATATCTGTAGACAGATCTTAGCTCGAAGTAATGCTTGTTTCAAGCCTTAAAATGATCGAGGCGGCGACGGATGATTCCGAGGGAAGATTTTCGTGCCAGCTTATGGAAATCCTGATCCTCGACTATTGTTGGTTTTCCTGCTCTTTTATCGCTAGCCAGCCAAAGGCTCCAGAGATAGCCAGAGCCAGGTAGACATATGGTCGTGATGAAGACTAAGATTAACGCATGTAAGCGAGTGACAAGTCTGAGATAGAATGGCCCGAATTACCTCTGGGGACGATGTTGGGTATTTGTAGCGGGTTATCCGCGAAGGCCCATCAAATATTTCATACACAGGCTCTGACGGGGATGTGAAGGTGGGAGAAAGGGTGTGTGCCTGTCTGGTAAGGGAGGAAGCCAAGTGTTGCCGCATTTTGCGACGATTTTCAAGGACATGTGGCAATAAATGCGCAGGGCATGCAGGGCCATCGAACACAATGGGGGGAGGGAGCGAGGTGAAATTTTGAACTCCGGTGAAGTTATTGACAATATTCCACGATTTTTCACCGTTTCTTTCAGGCGCAACAACGCGAGTGGTTGTGGTGGTAATGGATGTTCGTCCAACAATCGTGGAAGACTCCCCCAGGCGCACTGGAGCGTCGAAGATGTCAAAGATCGGAGGAATAGTGAGTGCCTCGTATTCATGCTCCGTAACCGCCGCAACAGACATCGTTGAGGACAGCCGCGCAGGCAAGGATTGCACAACTCTTCCGGACGAGCTGCGTTGGAGTGCACTAACGAAGGGGCGACGTAGGGAAAACATGGCCGGATCGGATATTGCATCTGCAGAACCTGCCTTTATATACTAAATAAGATGGGTGGAATGACCCTATGGTATAAGCCTATGTGAACAGCCCCTCGAAACCTTGAGAACCCATCAAGGAAAGCATGCATTGACATTGTGGCGGAATTGGAGCGGCTATAGTAAAACGTCGTTGCACCTGCTCTATCATAGAACAGCGTCGATGTCGGTGGAAAGTATGGAAACTGCGGTTTCTGATGAGCTGCCAAGCCCTAAAAATTAAAACAGGTTTACCGGCACACTCCAACCTTCTTGGGACAAGGAGATAATAGATTGTGCCAAGAGCATGGTATCTCCGGTACGGCGACTTCTTTCGTTGCGGTCGCAAGTAACTTTGATGATAATATTGCTTGGATTACGAGAAGAAATAATCCGGACGCCGGGAAACTACCAATCGTCGTTAGTAGTTGACTCACGATTCGTGAGCTGTGAAAAAGAGTTGCATTGGAAGAAGGATGTGTGAGTGCCGCATTAACACCGCTACTTTCAACCATGGAGATTGACTAAATTGCAAATCCATAACTAGGTTTTAGCTCCCGGCGTGGCTAAAATGGAGATCGCGCCGTCATCGTCGAAGGTGGGGAAAGTGGGCCGCCAAGATGACTAGGCTATCAAACAAGGTGTATGATTACTTTTTGAAGTATTATTAACACTGTCGTATTTGATACTAGCACTATTGAAGACTCACGTTTGCAAAATGAAGAGCTTGCCAAGGAAGATGGAGCTGCACCCTTCACTGTTAGGAATGTTGGTCTGCTGGCGGGTGCACAGATATTCATTTTGCCGTGGAGACCGCGTGCATGTGTCCCGCGAGTTCAAATTAAAGCCTGGAGATAACCAATGGGGGGTCACACAAGAAGCAGCGATGAGACAGCGAGGGCTCAAATACGTATTCTAGGCTAATCAGCTGGTATCTGATCTGACGAACATATCATTGAATCGTGCCGGTTCATGATAAAGTGCATATCACAAGGGTGCTAAGTTCGGATCAGGACCACCAGTGCTGGTGGGGGTACTGTGCAGAGAAACGATGAATCCTCGTTGTGTCAAACGAGGCAAATGCATGGCGAGCTTAAGTTACGAAATAGGAAATTAAACTCAGCGGCATCCTCGACGACAGTTTGAAAGTCAACTGTGATCAACTGCATTGAATTTATATAATGTTCAGCCTCGCCAACAGAAACCCTGCAAAGTCTATTGAACGTTCAATTTTCTGATGTTTAAGATCGCATCTTGAAATCAGTTATACTGACTGGCGTCAACACATCGAAAATTTGGAATTGGTCAATGATCCTACCACCAATTACCGACCACTAGTATTGTCTTGTCAAGCTGACGGATGTCTACTTATACTCGCGGGGCCGTTCTAGTGAACGGAAACTTCAAATCAAGGAGCCGTAATGTCGAGCCCGCTGGTTGTGTGGAGCTTCTCTTTCCATTTCGGAGCTGTGCAAAGCCTCGCTGAGTCCATGTGTCTCATAAATCGATATGTAGGGCTGGAGAACACGAGGACGAGTCCAATCTCTAGAAAAGCAAGTCCTTCCAACTCAAGTTGATCATAATTCTCTGCAATTGGTTCTACGATGACCGTCGTTCCATCATCACCTCAGAGCCCAACTTTGGGTGGTCCGCTACCACAATACGGGTATGGCTCTGATCACACTTTTGATCGCCTTATCAAGGATAATCATTTCTTGTTCCGCGTATATACTCCAAAACATCGCTCCCCGTTCTATGATTCCACCGAGCCTTACTTCATTGGCCAGAAGTACAACGAACAATTCAGGCAGGCCGCAGATCAGCTTCGACAGCCGTTTACGGGCGTGTCAGTAGCTTCAATAGCTACTTATGAGGATGTTGCCCAGCACATGGACTGGACGCAGAGACATATGTCCCCTTTCATTTCGACTACGTTCAGCTTTGCCTGGGCTATCTGGGAGGCCACCCGTAGGTACCGGGTTGGTCTCAAGCATGACATCGAAATTGCCATTATCGATGCACGTCAGCTCGCTGGCCGAGCCGCAACCGCCCTGGAATTACTAAGAAAGGGCGCACCTAATGAGTCAGTGTTTTTTGATTGGATTCCTGACTGCTCCAATAAGCTGACTTTATTAATTAGAAGGCATCTGGACTATTGGAAGTGGTACAGATTCGCCCTGGAGTCGCAGGACGTCCTTGTTCATGGGTCTATCCCAAGTTCCGCAGTTCTAGCCTCAGTCCCCCTACTAAGCATCATCGACAAACTACCGTCATACTTCCTCCGCCAAGACACTGTTCTTAATAAGCGGACATCGTCATCGGCATTTGACATCCTATCATGGGACACTATGGATCGCAAGCCTAGTTTCCGCCAGTTCTGCCAAGACATGTCAGATCAGTTCTTGCGCCTTCCCACTGAACATCGTCTTCGCGATGCAACTGGTGGCTCCGTCCGCCTGGCAATGACGTTTCTGCGTCCCTGGTTCCATAGCGTGGTCGTTGACGACTTCGCTGAAGCTACGGAGACAGCTTGCAGCCTTGCGTTCACAATTGCGCAATGGCCGGCCCAGTGGTGGTCACGGGACCACGTCGAGATGTGGGACGTCATTCGATCTCTCGTCCAAGCACTTGGCGAGGAGGTTCGAGAGAAGCAGAATGGGGAGGCATCTGACGAGGTTCGGAGATTGCAAGAAGTAGTTTCCGGCCTCGAACGGGTTGTTCAAGATTACGCAGAAGAGGCCGAAATTGCTTCATCAGCTGGATCCGAGAACAGCGCGATGGAATCGGAGATCGAAGTATCCGTTGTTATCCCTCCCTCCCCCCCGGCATCTGTCATCGAGTGCCCAGTGCCACCGACAATTCCCACCCCACCAGTTGCTAGATCAGTTTCTCAGGATGCTCAGGCCGTTGTTACCCCTCCCTCCCCCCCGACATCTGTCATCGAGTACCCAGTGCCCGGAAGCGTTATCATAACAGCGCTACCAACAATTCCCGCCCCATCAGTTGCCAGATCAGTTTCTCAGGATGCGCAGGCCGTTGTTGTCGCACCTAGTCCCCCGAGTCAGAGCCCGGATAGCAATCGGTCGACGACACCGACTCTCATCTTTGCGCCCACCATCGTCATTCACCAAGAGCAACAGCAATCCGCAATGAAGCCTACACCGGAACTAGAATCTCCGTCTTTGGATCCGCATCGGAACCCAAAACGCCGACCTCACTCGCTGGCCGAGACTGCAGCCTGTGTCGTGACAGGGCTACTCGTTGGCGCTTTCATAACTCTCTGTATAGTCAACTCTCAAAGACGCACGCTCATCTATGTCACGTAGAACATTAGCCCCGTGAGTACGAGATGGGAATAGCGAGTGGAGATGTAGTGTTGTAAGATTGTTGGTGAAGTAAAAGGAAAATTGTATCGATAACAGTATAACATATTAGATATTTATGTGGACTGGTTCGCTTTCTATCAGAAAACGAAGCATTCTGATCGATAGTATCAATTGATCCCTGGGCGTTATCTGATGGCTCATTATAGCCCGACCCACTCTCGGTATTTTGCAACTTCTGCTGCATGACGTTCCACAACAGCCTGCACTTCATCTCCCCACACATCTCTCGGGGTTTTCCCTGGATGCGCTGCCTTGGAACGTGGTGTCAAGCACTCCCTAACATGTTTCTCTGCCTCCGCAAATTCAAAGGCAACGCAGTTCTCTAGAGTAAGTGGCTTGGCTGGATCCCATCGCAGAAGAGTCGGGCGAGCAGGGACAACATGAGGGGGCACGACAGAACGACCAAGATGCAGGTCCTCGAATATCAGGGCGACATCATCTTCGTCGATAGGTAATTTGCTGCATGAAGAGTAAGGAGGGAAGGGCAGAGGATGTGAGAGAAGTGAACTCACTTGATCTGCTCTCCGACGAACTTAGATTCACGATGCAAGAGATCACGAAGGAGGCGTTCATAGAGCTTCTTGCGGTTCTTTATGGGCAGAGGGTTCAGGATCGCTTTCCCGGCCATCTCGCAGAGTATGTAAATTGCAATGTGCAGCCCGAAAAGAGATGGCAATGGGCCTGTCACGCGCACGAACAGTAAGCTATCAAGAGCACATGTTGCAAAGAAACAAGGTCATACCGAGGACTGGTAATATTCGCACCCTGAAATCATCGAATACCCCAAGCTCTTTGACGTCACCTCTCTGAAACTCTTCTTCGGGAAGGGGAAGTAGCTTCACATCTCCGGGGACTTCTGTAGAGTACACCACGGGAATCCCTGAGGATACGCCCTGCAACCGTAACCTACGACGAACAGAGCGCGCGAGAGGATCGTACATGGTGTACGAGATGTCACTGATCTGAATTCGTGTAGGATCTGCCTTGGCACTAGCACCCATAGACGAGAAAACCTACACGAGTGTAAGTTTGATACGAGCAGATAGTTCATTTGAGTACGAACTTTGATATTGTGTTCATGGCAATATTTTAGCAAGTCAACTTTTGTGGTTATGTTGTCTATTGCATCTGTATATGCAAAGTTGAACGGAGGGTGAACGAGATCGAGTGGCGCATTAGACGTACCGACGACCCAGTCCGCTCCCTCTAATAACCTTCCTCCGTCTTCCTTCCTCCAGATCTCAACGCGACTGTCCACCTCTACCCATGCGGAAATTTGCTTCAGCGTCCGCTCAATGCATCCCACCTTCGGTGTTCCAACATCCCGCAGGACCGCCGTCGCATGTCTGTTCAACGAGGACAACGTCACATAATCAAAGTCCACCAGTCGGATCTTCGACACGCCTCTGCGAGTAATTCATGAACCACGAAAACAACATGGGCGTGAATTATGTACGCACGACCTGACCAGCATGACTGCCGCCCAGCTACCAACGCCACCACAGCCGACGACCACGACTGATTTGCCACGAACGCGTGCCATGCCCTCATCCCCGAAGAATGCATAACACCGAGCAAGCTGCTCTTTGATCAGTTCTTCGTCATACCCGTTAACACTGGCACCAATGCGGAGAAATGGTTCATCCAGCGGCTCGTCGTCCTTTAAATTTTGTGTCGAGCGTAGTCTAGAACTCTCATCTTGGGATGCTATTGACTTGAGGATGTCTTGATCGAGGTTTCGTCTCCGTTCGCGTCGACTATAGACATTGTATGCAGTAAACAGACTTGAAGTCAGTAAAGATGCTGATACAGCTGCTAGAATTAACTGTGTGCGGTGGGACTGCGCAGAAAGGACATTCATGAATGAGAAACCGTGAAGACAAGAGTTGGATGTAAATCAAGGTAAGTAAACAATATTAATGCAACCGTGCCATTTTGTATGAGGACTACATGCCAGCCAACTTTGCTCAGACCTCGAGGCAGACCAAAAATTGATTGGCACCGTTCGACGCAAGGCGGCAAGTCTAAATCTACATGATGATGATCGGCTTTGAATCAGCTACAGAGAAAACAACGATACATCGTTCAATTCGTTGTCACATCGGCTCGTGACACAAACCTATGTTTTCCTGCAGCATCCTTTCTGCCTTTAGCCATTCAGCAACTGCACTACCCTCCCATTTGAGCTGGTTTGAGATCTTCTCTTGTAGAAGCTTCAACTCCTCTTGTTCATTTCCTCGATCCGTACCATCATAATACCCTGGCAGGTTGAATTGTAACATATCTCCCCTATCTTCTGATATACGTGTTACGGATTGAGCGGACAGCAGGCGAACATCCTGGTATGCTTTCAAGGCGACGTGTACGTTGTCCAATGTTGTGAGTTGGTGTGCAAGAAGACGACCAAGCACAAATGCATCCTTCGTATAAGATGAGTTAACACACTCTCGTAAATGTTGTGAATGATCGTGCGTACCTCGATTGCCTGACCGGCTCCAGCGCCCAAGTGCGGTGTCATAGCATGGCACTACACGATCTCGTCAAAGGATTTTCGGACCGGCAAGAAGGAGCGCACCGCATCACCCATCAGCGCAACCCTGTCCCAAGTCGCTAGGGGCAAATCATTAACTACATGAACCGCCCATCTTGGAGGGTTTTCGCAAAACTAAAGAGAGATGCTCGTCAGTCGAGGATGGCATAAGTGGTTTAGCCGAATAACTTACTTTCAGAAAGTCCTTGACAACGGGCTCGAAGTCTTGATATACTTCCTCCAGCTCCTCGCGAGACACAACTGAAACCCAACGGCCCTCGAAAGTTTTGCCGGCATTACGTTCATTGGAGACGTATGCCACGATATTGATTAGCGTTCCTTGTGAAATCGGATATGAGATGATGTGCTATGAAAATGTAATTGCTTGATTGGTCGGCAAGTAGGATCAGTGGTTGGACGATTTACCTTTCCCTTTCCGCAGAACTGCGAAATAAAAGTTATTCCTGACCATCCTGACCGCTTGCAAGAGGACTTACTGCCACAAAATTCTTCAAAGAAACATGATTTGGATCCAATTTCTCCGCGGGGAACAAGACGCGGTAGACAAACATTCCGGTCCAAGATGCATCAGTGTAGTGTCTTATCTTACTTGAGTCTACGACACCTCTGTCTATCGTTTCGAAGAGTGTCTTCCGAACTGAGGAGCGGATGCCATCTGCCCCTATTAATACATCCGTAGTTACTGCGCTGTCGTCAGCGAAGCAGAGGACGAGCGATCCTGACTGCTTGTCATATGTAGTCAGACGTTTATTCAAGTGGACCGTGCATGACGCCGGAAGGTGCTCATAGAAAATGTCGACAAGATGCTGGCGGTGCATGCCGGAAAGCCCGACTGCGCAGTCTTCTGTCAGCCTTTGGTTCAAAATGGTCAAATTCACTGACAATGATTGAAGATACGACGAAACCACTCAAACCCGCCCTCTCGAGTATCGGATTTCCTGAAGATTGACTCTGTCGGTACAAACCAGTTTAACCAAGGTTAGTAAACAGACTCTTTGACAGACCATAACCGGAGGAAGAAGGCTTCGTTGAAACACGCAAGATCTCTTCGTACATGTCGAGTTCCTGCATGACCTCGGTTGCACGCGGGCTTAGCGAAATTCCTGCCCCAGCGGTCGTGATGGCGTCGTGCGCTTCATATATATCTATCTGGATATCGCGCTCTGCATACTTTCCTATGGTGACAGCGAGGGCAAGCCCTCCTATACCTGCGCCACTGTATAGGAATTTTAGCCTATGCCGCGTTCATGAGGCATGATGGGACTCACCATATTGCTACCCGAAACTTGGGAGTGGTTGATGAGGACGACATTATTCGCAGGTTGAATCTGAGACGCCTTGGACCTTGACGGGATGCATGAGGCCGTCTGTTAGACTGAAACTCTTCGGTTCCCCGGGCACACTCGGATCAACTAATCTACAGAAGGAAGACCATCGTTCATTTGATGCGGCCCGGCTAACCTGGGTATGAAACGGTTTAAACCTGATGGGGGGAGTTAAAAGTTAAAAAGACAGCAGACATATACTTAGCTCTATCCTTATAGGCAGCTTAGTACAGTGTCGGAGGCCGAATTTGAGAACGCTTCATCCAGTTGCTCCGGTTTCCTTTGGTTCAACGCTGGTTACTTACTAGAACTTGTTATAGCGCGTGCAAGTAAGATGCTTATAAACCATTACTAGATTATGGGATCCGCTACTTGTAATATGACGCGTTCCACCGTTGTCACATATCTTGGCTTGAAGCCCTGCAAGACTTCTTTGCAGAGGAGTCAGTCACCCCGCATCAACCTTCTCGGCGTCGTAAGAATGGTCAGGGAGTTGTACACTATCAAACATAGTCCAGTTACTTTTACTCACAAAAAATTGGAAATAACGATCCATCGTTGCACAAACCTACGCTTTCCCGAGGCTTTCCTTCAGCTTCCTCTCTGCATCTAGCCATTCAGCAATGGCACCACCCTCGTCTTCCCAACCGAACTGGTCTAAAATCTTCTCTTTCAGAAGCTCCAGCTCCTCTCGTTCATTTCCTCGATCTGTATCATCATAATACCCTGGTGCGTCGAATTCGTACATATCCCCTATACTTTCTGTTTTATGGGCTAAGAATTGAGCGAACGGGAGGCGAACGTCCTGGTATGTCTTCAAGGCGACGTGTACGTTGTCTAATGTTGTGAGTGGGTGTGCAAGAAGGCGACCAAGCACAAAAGCATCCTTCGTACAAGATGAATTGACGTAGTCTTATGAATGATCGTGCGTACCTCCATTGCCTGACCGGCTCCAGCACCCATGTGCGGTGACATGGCATGGCACTACACAATATCGTCAAAGGAAGTCTGGGTCATCAAGGAGGAGCGCACCGCATCACCTATTAGTGCAACTCTGTCGCAAGTCGATAAAGGCAATTCGTTGACTACATGAAGCGCCCATCTCGACACATTTTCGCAACACTACAGAGAAATGCTCGCCAGTCGAAGATGGCGCGATTCAACCCAAATACTTACTTTCAGAAGGTCCTTGACAGCGGGTTCGAAGTCCTGAAATGCTTCGTCGACCTCTTCGCGTGACACATCTGAGACCCAACGGCCATCAAAAGGTGTGCCAGCCTTCTGTTTATTCGAAACATATGCTACGATATTTATTAGCGTTCCTTGTAAAATCCGATACGACGCGATGTGCTGTGAAATTATAATTGATTGGTCTGGCGGGTGGAACCGGTGACTGCAACGACTTACCTTTCCCTTCCCGCAGAACTGTGAAACATAAGTTATCCCTGATGATCGTGGTCACTTGTCCGAGGGCTCACCATCACGAGACCCTTCAAAGCTACATGATTTGGATACATTTTCGAGAGTTTCTCTACAGGGAAGACGGCGCGATAGACAAACATCCCGGTCCAAGATGCATCGCTGTAGTGTCTTATTTTACTTGGGTCTACGATGTCTCGATCTATCGTTTCGAAGAGTGTCTTCCGGACTGAAGAGCGGATGCCATCCGCCCCTATCAAGACGTCCGTAGTCGCAGTGCTGTAATCAGCGAAGTGGAGGACAAGCGGTCCTGCTGGTCGCCTGCCATATGTAGTCAGGCGTTTGTTGAAGTGGACCGTACATGACGCTGGAAGGTGCTCCTTGAGAATGTCGACAAGATGCTGACGGTGCAAGCTGGATAGCCCGTCTGCGCAGTCTTCTGTCAGCTCTGTACCGCTGGTCCAAAATGGTCAAATGCACTGACAATGTTTGAAAATATGACGAAACCACTCAAAACCACCCTCTTGAATATCAGATTTCCTGAAGGTTGACTCTGTCGGTACAATACAAGGTAACCAGGGTCAGCAAACAAATTCTTTGGACTATTTTACAGACCATGACTGTCAGAGGAGGGCTTCGTTGACACTCGAGAGACCTCTTCTGAAATGGCGAGTTCCTCCATGATTTCTGTTGTTCGCGGCCAAATCGAAATCCCAGCCCCAGCGATCGTGATGGCGTCATGCGCTTCGTATAAATCTATCTGGATATCACGACCTGCAAACTTTCCTATAGTAACAGCAAGGAAAAGGCCACCTATGCCTGCGCCACTGTACAGGAATTTTAGAATGTGTCGCGTTCATGAGGCACGATCCGACTCACCAGATTGCCACCCGAAATTTGGGAGCGCCTGATGAGAGTGACATTGGTTGTAGGTTGAACTCGCCATGGATGAACTCGTATTCCAAGGAGAACCGATTTCGCAGATTCGACGGTCATCGCTCAGGAAGCCACGGTTGTATCATGATGCTGGTATTGATGGTCCGTCTCTCGGAGTTCGGTAAATCATTGAATGAACCAGAGCCTGAACCAGGCACAATGGGAGATAAAAAGAACTTGAGAAAGATTACAAGTTTTATGATCAACGGGCAACAGATCGTATGCGAAACCAGAGGTCCAATTTCATTCCTTGCTGCTCATGTCCCCACCAGTTTGGTCCAGCACGAAGACTTACTCCTAGGGATGGACAGGGGTATGGGTAACCCCTGGGGGTCATGGGTAGGGGTACCAAGGGGTATGGGTATGGGTAGGGACCTCATGACCCCTGGACCCCCAGATGATTCATGGGTATCTATAGAGATGGATAGGGGTATGAGTAACCCCCCATGAGGGTCATGAGTAGGGGTACCC
>Ga0153975_1000033_pt1 | contig 46875 bp, 65 predicted proteins | sample TSGA059MetaG_FD_104694 | JGI IMG/M metagenome (GOLD analysis project Ga0153975, IMG submission 104694) | Attine ant fungus gardens microbial communities from Georgia, USA - TSGA059 MetaG | ecosystem: Host-associated > Fungi > Mycelium > Unclassified | place: USA: Georgia, Yuchi Wildlife... | reverse complement strand
GGCCTGTGACTCTGACGGCGATTATCCGCTGATTACTTCACTCCAGTACTGGCATTCGCGGCAACAATCCGTACCATACGCTGCATATTCGTGACATCACAGTGAAGTGACCGGCTGGGCGCGCGCATCGATACGCCCTTTAGCTACGCTTACTGGTTTTTGAGATAGGTAAAAATGCAAGATAATCAAACGGTTGACAAGAAAGAGCAGTACAACCTGAAGGTAAAGCATTAAATACGCTACCTCACTGAAATAATGAAATATTTCTTTTTAATCATCAACTTAATGATAGCATTTATGTACGCCAACCACCGCTAAAATACATTTTTCGTGCCTTTTTTTTGCCCCTTTTTGCTTAATCTGCCCCTTTTTTTGCCCCCTAAATAGGACCGTCATCACACCAAACTTTGGTGATCTCATAGGTAATTTTTCCCAGCACAATAATCCCGTCCAACCCATCTCCGTCGATTGTCTCGCCGTCCGAGGTGATGATTCATGAGTTAAACAGTTTGCCCAATAGAGGGCTGTCATTAAACTCATAGTCTCCCTGTTGAAATGCGATCATGTCGCCAGGTGCTGGCGTTAATGAGCGGTCCACAATCACGAATCCATCCGGCGTCTCAATCAGGAGAGAGTTGTTTCGTTGAGGCATCAGAATATCGTTCATGTCAAGGGGGCGCTCGACATAGTCCATAGCGGGTGACGGAAATCCCATATCAGATTCCCCCGTTCGGGTTGTACTGCTTATATGTCTTAGCCTCGCCCTCTTGCGTCGATGCGTCGCGGAACGTTACTGTGTTCGCCCTGATCCACTGGTTAGCCTCCCGCAGGCTGAAGTGCCAGTTAAGCAGCTCCAGCTGGCGCACGAACTCCTGCGTTGTAACAGTAACGCCCAGCCCTGGCTCTCGCCTCATAGCGTTCATAAACGCGTGTTTGATTTCGTAGTCGCGTGGCATGACAAATCCTCCCCCAATAAATACTGTATAAATAAACAGTAATATCTAAGTGAAGTTTTGATCAAGTGAACCAGAAATTTTTTTGCGGAGAGGTTGGCGAAGAATACTTTAGATTGAATGAAAATATTCGTGCGAAATTTAATTTGCACGTTTAAACGTGCATATGATTTAATGTCCGTACTTTCACAACACGAGCAACCAAACATGACTGATGTTATTGAAAACGATGATGAGAAATCTGGAAAGGCCAAAGGTGGTAGGGCTCGTGCGGCAAAAATGACTCCAGAAGAGCGAAAAGAGTCAGCAATCAAGGCTGCGGCAGCTAAAAAAGAATTGGCATCCCTTCCAATTGCAGAATATGGATCTACTGAAACTCCACTCAAGATTGGCGGCATTGAGATACAATGTTACGTACTCGATGATGGGTCGCGTGTTTTATCTCAAAGGGGAATGTCTGCTGGGCTGGGTATGTCTGCAGGTGCTGCTGAGCGACTTATTAATTTTGTCGGTGGTGACAGGATAAAACCTTTTATAAACAACGATGTATTGGTGATGATCGAAAACCCCATAAAATTTCGACATCGCACCGGTGGTGGTGTTGCTTTTGGATATCCAGCAACTATTTTGGCTGACATTTGTGATGCCATTTTGGCTGCGAGAAAGGAAGGTAAACTTCAAAAACAACAGGAACACCTTGCTGAGAGAGCTGAATTATTAGTTCGTGGCTTTGCTCGTGTTGGTATTGTTGCCCTCATCGATGAGGCGACAGGTTATCAAAGGGATCGAGAAAAAAATGCTCTTGCCAAAATCCTAGAAGATTTTGTGGCCAAAGAATTACGTCCTTGGGTTACCACCTTCCCCGCTGATTATTATGAAGGGATGTTTAAAATTTATGGGCTTCAGTACCCTCCTGCTGGAAATAAAAGTTGGCGTCCTTCTTTCATTGGAACCATAACAAATAATGTAGTTTATAGCCGCCTGGCACCTGAATTGCTTCCAGAACTCAAGCGGGCTGCCACGAAAGCCGAAAAAAAGGCTAAATTACATCAGTGGTTAACCGACGATATCGGACATCCAAAACTTCGAGAGCATTTGGCATCTATAGTTACCCTTTTAAAAATATCAAAAACTCCAGAAGAGTTCTATGAGCTAGTTGATAGAGTGCATCCTAAATTTGAAGTTAAAAGTGATTCCGAATAAGGATCTTAGGCCGGCCACCGCGCCGGTTTTTTCACGCCTGCCGCTTGGTACCTATTCTGATGCTCACTTAACCTTAAAGAAACCCACCCCGCAGCTTACAGAGATGGGCGCGGTCTGTACCTGCCCTGTCGCCGGGGCGTTTATATGCCTGCCGTTAAGTTGCCGCTCTGATGATGCCCTCTCCTCACAAAACCCAGCCCGCAGAATAAATAGATGGTTTGGAATTTATCTGCCCTGTCGCAAAATTTTACTACTGCTATAGTCCGCAAAAAGCTAAAGTCGCACATTGCTAATAGCGGTATATGTGAAACACAGGGAGCAATGTTAGATTTAATGTTAAATACAATAAGAGCACAATTAAGTATAAAAAGGAAGCATTGCATAAATAATTAAAACCCAAGCGGGGCTTTAATTACATATCATTCGCTATCGATTCAGTTGAGAGAACCCTTGGAATCAAGCTACTTTTTGAACCATACCTTATATGCAGAAAGTCCATCATCTTTTCAACATCACTTTCGTGCTTTACAATGACATATTTAATATCCTTATGAGAAAAGGGTAATCTGTCATTATCATAATATTCGTTATATTTTCTCTTTCCATCTTCAGTTGATATGTTTTTCGCAGCAGCTATCATTGGCCTTCCATTTGACTTTTCTAAATCTGGAACAAAACGCCACTCCCTCTCATCTGCAAAAATATAGTTAGGTTCCTCAGGGCCATTGCGGCGTCTCAAAGTTGCTTGGTAATTCTTCATGTATCGCAAAGGATCTACAATTTTCTTGTAACTTAGAAGAGCCGAATTATACTTCCGCCTTACACTAATTAATTGAGATTTTGTTCCTGAAGACTTCATTTCTTCTAAGTGCTTAGTTAGCTTATCAAGCTCTGCTTTTAAACTCCTTAGCTCTAGATTATAATTATCGAACACAGAAGAATGCTTGGACATGTAAATCACAGGATTGAGCCCATTTTCGTTTGCCCAATTTTTAGATAATCCGATGCCATAATGTCCATAACTTTCAGTATGCTGGGTAAGCTGTGTAAGCCTGATATCACAAAATGAAACCATAGGTATACCGAAATTTCTATTTGTGCTCTGGCCTTGTATAAATTCTCTAGCATAAGAAATTCGAAAATTACTTGACTCAAGTATTTCAAATAAGGTATCTAACTTTTCAGTAAAATGAAATAAGGTAGTTGGGTATAAGCTACGTGACATAATGATCATCCGTAATATTTGAAGTATAAAATAAGCACCAAAAATCAAGATTATCAGTAATTTGCATACTTCAGCAAGCGGAATTAGCAATAGTGACCTACTCCTCGTTAATGGATACTAAGTGCTCTTAGCTACTTTCGTCTTTGGCACAAAGCGGATGCGGTGCAGGTCAATGTCCGCTATGAGCGAATAGCAGACCTATACCAATTGAACGGTCTGCTTGCATCGTCTTTGCCTTCAACTTAGATTAGGGTTTTTGCGATTCCAGAACTTTATTTGCGATTACCTGTATCAGAGTTATGTTGACTTGATTTCATCAACTTTTCGCTAACGAGCTTGAGTTTATCTGTTTCTCCCTGTACGCCAAAGTAAAATAGGGCAAAAACTTCGTACATTCCTTTGGCCGTTAATATCAAATCCCGTACATCATCCAAGTGCAGGGGAGCGTAAGGAGACTTCATCAGAGCTATGACATAGTCACCACGGCCGTGGGTAAATAATGAAAACTTTTCGTACTGACCTAACCCACGCTTAGTGAACTGCTTGAAAAAATCATCGGGTCCATAAGAATTCTCAGACAAAATCTTATCAAGTTCCTTCGACATATTTGCAAAGTTAGGAAATTTCTCTTCACCTAAGATCATTGGCAAGATATTGGTGCCTTTAGGCTTTTCTACGTATTCAAGGTATAAGGCCTTTGTGAATATTTCAAGCATTGACCTCAGAATGACAATGGCAGGATAGGGCTTTCCATCTCCAAGAAGTATCATCAGGGATTGGTTGAAATTAGTGCACATTCTAAAGTAAGCTCGGTTTATATTGATGTAATCACTGTCGGATTGTGGTGGATTGAGCTCAATTAGATTGGTGATCAATTCATAATTTTCAGCAGCTTCACTGAAAGCTGTATCTATTTCATGTTCTATAGACATTTTATTATATCCATTATAAGCGTTAATCGGGAGCCAAATAGGAGTTTATTGTTTTTTTTCCAAGTGGAAGCTATGCCCTTGAGCAACGTTTTACCTGAAACAACATCGTGGCACCATATCCCACCTCCGCTCATTCCCAGCGGGTCTGGGAAGGTGACTTTTTCTCCATCACTTGATAAGCAATTATTTTTGTCAAAAACAATAGCTATGTGATCCTCAATATTCAAATCGTTATGTTTATAAACTTCATTCGCACAAAGTGTGTTGTAAAAAACGTACAGATTTGACCTGATTTTTTTCGTGGGGCGATTTAGTTTATTTTTACTGGCTGGATATCCCATAACTGAATGTATGCCATCTGTAACGTGTCCGGGTCCAGGCAGCAATTCCTCAGTAATGAGGTTAATACCGCTCACCTGAAATTCATCATTAAGTTTTAGAATTGCAATATCAGTAACATCCGATTTTGAACCTTCAGTTTTTAGTAGGCAACCAGTGAACTCAACATGACTATTATCAAAAAAGTAGTAATAACCCTTTTCACTGCAAATATTGGCGACGTGCGCAGCGGTCAGAAGATAGTAATTGTGATTTAATTTTATGATGACGAATGTGCCAATTTGTTGTGGTTCCCCCGCATCGGTAACAATAAACATTGGATAGTTGTATTTTTTATATTTTTCAATGATTTCATTGGCAGCATCAAGACCATTCTTTTCCATAAAAAACGAATCCCTTTTGTCGGTTATGGGAGTTTTATTAGAATCTAGTTAATTGTAGCTTTTAAAAAAACATACTAATCTTGCATTGTATTTTTCATTTAGCTTCCTCAGATACTAAATTCCTCGATACGTTCGTAAATGGTCAACCCTCGCAGCAGTACAAGTTTGTACATGAATTATGTACAATTTTTTCGGTGAATTGTCCAATACATTAATGCCCGCTTTTGGCACAAAGCGGACATTGAGAGCTTTTTTATGATGGCAACTGTAGCTGAACTCCCCGGCCCGCTGGGGCTTTTAGGACCTGCCGCAGTTCTGATAACGCAATGCTTTCAACCAGGTCTGGTCGCCGTTCCGATAGCTCCACAATCATTCTGGCTGTTGCCTCCTGAGTAACTGTCTGCCCTGCAGCTATAAGCTGCCAGACAGCCTCACCTATTGCCACGCATGCTGCGTCGTATAACTGAGCCTCGAATCCTTTGTCCATAGCCCCTCCGTTTTGTATGAAAATAATCATATCTCTTCCAATTAAAAAATGAAGAGCCAAAGATAAGAGATGCGAGACGTGTTCCAAACCTTCACCAGATGAAAGGGAATTCCAAAAATATTCTCATATGGCAATCTCTTTATAATGAGTTTTCACATAATACCAACCTAAATCAACAATCCCTCTGAATCATGCGGTTATGTTCTGTGCCAATAAAATTTATCTTTGTTTTATTGGTTCACAGGGATTTGGATGATGAAAATATTTGTTATTAATTTGGCTCGCTCACCTGAACGCCGCACCTCAATTGAACAGCAATTATCCCTACTCAATTTAAAATATGAGATAATAGAAGCCGTGGACGGTTCAAAGCTATCTTACTCAGAGATATTAATTGAAACTAAAGCGATCAATTATGCACTCAACTGCGGAGAGATAGGATGTTCGCTCAGCCACATATCTGTCTATAAAAAAATAATAGCGGGAAATGTGCCGTTAGCATTAGTTTTAGAAGACGACGCTCTCATTAGTCGTGTTACCATTGAAGCATTAAATGAAATTGAAAAATTAAATATAACCACTCCTACTGTAACTTTGTTGACGGATGGGCCAAAATATATAAACAAGCCCTTACATCATTCGCAGACAGGAAAATACAGAATATATAGGGTACTGGAAGCAGCATGCTCGCACGGCTATGTAATCAATAACAGCGCGGCGAGAAAAATGGCCGAGTTTCTTTATCCGGTATGGATGGTCGCAGACAAATGGCAGATTTTGAACGAATATTCTATTTGCAATGTTGAGGCCGTTATTCCACCGGTCATTAAAAAAACATCTCATGCCGACAATTCAACCATACAATCTGATAACCAATTTAAAAAAATAATTGATGAAAAGAAGGGAATTATGTGGGCCGCAATTAAGAAGAATCGACCATTGAAACTCAAGTTAAAAAGGTTTTTTTGGTCTTCTTTTATTTACCCATTTCTTAAGGTAAAGAAATCGCCTTGATATTATTTTACGCGGATTCCCCTTCGTTTCTAAGGCTGCTCAGGCCAAATAATCGAATAATAATCCGCATCATCTACAATGTCGCTAAATACGAGTGATTTTAAATTCCTGATATACTCCATCCACTTTATCAGGTTAGATCTGTCCTCCTCATTGATAACGTCAAGTTGCAACTCTGTACGCCAGTCGGCTATCGTAACGTTAGCTGCTGAAAGCAGATCTCCTCGCTGCTGTTCAGCGCGGGCCTGCCAATCAATTTCAGGATCAATCAGAATCGGCTGACCCTCAGAATCTGCGGTAATTATCCTTCCGACTGATTGCCCCTGCAGCAGGTTTTCATACTCTGAAGCCGAAACAGCAACTGCATCATCAGGCCAGCCATTAGCAGATGCCTCATACAGTTCCCTGAAATCATCGTGATAAAAACCGTTATTTTTTGCGCTGTAATAAATATTGTTCATATATGATTCCTCACCACCCTATTGCCTCCCAGTACGATCCGCCCGTGTCCTGTCCACAGGTAAAACCTGACTGGGTTACATTTCCCGCTGTCGCAAAATTGTCCGCATATTTGCCGCCACCGCCATTAACAACGGTCACTTGGACGTTAGCGCAGGCATTCGGGAACGTGATTGGGAAATTTACCTGGAAAAAACCGGTAGTTGCGCCAGCATTGAGAAATCCCCATTGCCTGATACGGCCTGTTGCGCTGTCTTTTTCCCAGCCACCTCCGAGATTAGCAGTGTTTTTTAACTGGAAATTTGGCAGCACCCATCCGCTATTGTTATTATTGATCGAGGCAGTAATTTGATTATTTAGCGCAACATTTAACGCATTAATTTGGGCCATCACCCATTGATTCAAAAAACCGCCCCATACCGGACCGTAAATATTGGCGTCTTCAGCAAGGTAGCTGGCACCGTTCCCGGTGTAGGCTTTGCCATTTACAACAAAATCATGGCCGGTAGACAGCTTACCTGTAGCAAAATCAACCATAAGCGGACGAAGCGCGTTATACCCGCCATGGGGATCGCCTTCATTGGTAAGCATGAGATACAGCGTTGTGCCATCAAAGCGCCAGAACGTGCCTTTGTTATCAGTGACCAAGCGGAAATTATTTACTATCTCAGACCAGACCTCTCCCTCAACCTTTCCGCCTGATATCGGGTAAGCGCCCACCTTCTCAGCCGTAAGTGTCACAGCTCCAGCGTCATCAGGGATAACCTCATTCACGCTGCGAACAAGTCCATCCCCTAGCGAATAGACTTTCACTGGATTCATTACACTGAAGAAAGTTTTAGTCCTGTCCAGCAGGCAGGCTATTGGAATGTCCGCGAGAATATCTCCCGCCTCAAGCTCCACTTTCTTTCCTTTGTAGAACGGGAAAGTACCCAGCACACGACCGGCAACGGTTACCTGCAGGGTGGCCGCACCGGTATTAGTTTTCGTCGGGATAACGATAATAGGTGTTCTGAAATTCCATTCAGTCGAGTCGTTCCGAAAAAAGGTGCCCGGTAACTGAATGGCCAGCACGTTTTCAGACCCCTCGGCCACTGCCGCTGTATATTGGCCTGTCTGAAGCTGCTCTGCCTGGACGAACCCGTTCTCAGAGCCACGAGTGGCAAAGTTAGCGACAACATCATTTAGTGACCAGCCCCTGGCCGTTGTTCCTTCCTGACCGCGCACAACCGTCAGCACGTCCCCCCTGACTGCAGTGAGGTGACAGATTTCGTGAACGGTCTGGGCAGCATTAGTCAGCGTAAGAATGGCGTAAACGTTCTGGGGGTTTGAGCTGTTCTCCATATCCGTGGTAAGCAATTTTGCAAACATGGCCCCCTGTTCCGGCATAACCGTTAGAGTGGTCTGTATCGATGTCACGTTTTCAGCCAGTGCTGACACTACGTTATTTCCAAAACCTGTAATCATTGCTCTATTGCCTCCGCGTCATAGGTGTAAATAAAGGGTAAATTCACCAGGCGCGCGTTAATTGCCCTGACCAGAAAGACCCCTACTCCATCTCCGTACTCAGGGATTTTAAGTGTGAACATTCCATCACTGGAGGTAACGCTGACGTCATAAGTATTTTCCAGCTGCGGATCTGTACCGGCAGTCCCATGAATAAACCGGGCGATGCGGCGCTTCAGCCATTCAATTGAGAACTGGAACCCATCGCCCTTATAAAAGTTCCATGTCAGGATCCGCTTAAAATAGTCATCTGGCATGTGCTGAAATGTGCCGGGATGAAAGTTTTCCATGTGGGCATAAACAATTTCGTTATATTCAACGGTGTTGTAAGCCCCCTCCGCCAGCGTTGCGGTCGACGTCTGTATCAGCGGCCGTTCGACGCCGTAAATCCCCCTGGCTATCCAGTCGAGCAGAGGGCCGGTAATCAGTGAAGACGTCCAGCAGGGCAGAAAAAGCGCATTGAAGGCGTCGAGGTATTGCTGAGCGATGATGTTGTAAGCATTAAAAAATGCCACGATGTTGGGATCATCGCGGTACTGGACAAAGGGATAGGCAGGAATAATTTTTTCAACTGGCTTACTCATATTGCCTCACCACGATCATGCTGGAATCAGTTGCAAAATAACCGTACTGATCACCGCTGATTAATCCGGTATGTTCATCCGGCGTTGCCACCTTGCCATTGATAGCCACAACAACCTGAATAAGCGACACTGAATCTTCGCTGACGATACCGGTTACAGCAGTCAGGAATATCTTTTGAATCCGGTAAATGCTGACTGGCTCACCAATGCCAATGCTTTCAATATATTCAACCATCGACGATGCAACCGCCGAGCTGATTGATTCATTCGAAAAATCAACGAGCGTTGCGTTCCAGGTAATGATCAGCGATAACTGCTGGGAGATGGGCACGATAAATGGGATCTGGTAGCTGTCCGGATAGCTCGTGATGGTTGAAGTAATAACCGTTGGCACGTTGCCGGAAGGATCATGAACCTCTCCGGTTAATACCGAAATATCAGGCACTGACTGATATATTGCATGGGCAACCTCATAGGGATCGCCACCGCCTACCACAACAGCCCATTGCCTCAGGTTGATTTGCCTGAACGCAATCAGGGCTTTTTTTACCCCCTCCACCCGGGAGAGCATCGTTTTCAGTAAATCTGGCACCCCTTGGACAGTTGCCATGCCAGACTGCATCACCTGCGCGCGATATTCAGCGTAGTTCTGCGCGTCATTTCCCGGCAGGCCCGGTTCAGTATTTGTACAGGTCAGTTTCTGAGATGCCGGCACTGAGGTAATGACCTGTGTCACCGAGCCAGCCGGCACTGCCCAGGATCCACTGGTGGTGGCCAGGCAGTAAACCTGGTTCGTCTGGCCGGATCCCGGAATGACCGTGTTTGCCTGGACGGTGTACTGATGGTTACCGTCTGAAACCACGAATCCCTTCGGTACAACGAAACCCGGCAACCCGGTAAAGACAATATAAACGGATGTATTAGAGCCAGCCCCCTTCGGAGCACCGTAGATATTACCGAGCTGATCAAGTAACGGCACGTTGGCCCCGTATGGTGTGACTGAGTTGATAGCATCCACCATCGCCTGGTCAATCAGGGCCAGAGCGCCGACTGCTGTACTGGCTAGATCGGTGATGAGCGATGGAGGAAGATTTGCCGTATAGCCAGGTACTTCAGCGGAAACGTTAGCAATCAGCCTGGCAAGGAGCGTTTCAGGTGGCGTAGGCTGCGCGCCCGCCTTCGTTACTGTTACGGGAAGGTCTGACATGTTTACTCCAAAAAAACACCCCGCAGGGTGCAATTTATTAATGCCGGTCTGGATGTGATCAAACTGCTATTTCGCCCCGCCATGACACCCCGTTTCTGAAGATCACGCTGATGTCATAAGTAGGCCGATCGGCACTATTCACCTTTGTAATGGTGAGAGAGGCAAAATAACCGGAGAACTGTTGCTGGACCATGTTCACGTAATAGTCCGGGTAAATCTGACTGACAATGCATTGTTGCGCAGGAATACCGTATTGCGCGTAAAAAGGGGATTCGCCCAGGCCCAGTTTCAGGGTCTGAATGAGCGTCGTCAGCCAGCCATATGAAAAATCGCCGCTGGCGTCCGATTCAACCGCCACCCATTTTTTGCCGCCATTACCATCCGGCACCCGCCCCCACGTCCTCATTTCGGATCTCCTGACGTCCTGGTGGTCTCACCCGATTTCACGTTATCAACATCGTGATGATGGGTTGATCCAATATTAACTCCGTTGTGCCTCAGTCCCTCAGCTGACAATTCCAGCGTCTGGCCGGAGACGGTTAACGTGATTTTATCGTTATTGATCGCTATTGCTGCCTTGCCGTCAGTAGTTTTAATGAGCGCGCCAGCGGGACCATATAGCGTGATTTTGTTGGGGTCTTCGGCGCTCCACTCACTGTTTCCAAGCGGCAAGAAAAACAGCGCGGTAAGGGATGCAGGCAGCGACATATCGGCCATGCCGGTACCAAGCCCCGACACGCCGCGCAACGAGACGTCGGCAGGCACGGTTACGCCCTTATCGCCCACGCGGATGGGATAGCGGATATATTCGAACCCTGCCACCGGCACCGTAATCTCCTGCAACTGGATGGCACCTGGCAGTACATCAAACTGAACGGTCACGATCGCGCCCATGACTTTCACAACGTGACAGGGCATTGCGCGCCCCTGCAGCGCGGTGTGATCCTCAATCCGCATAGTGACCATGTTTGAAAGCGAAGACAGAAACGGAAATTTTTGTGAATCGCTCACGAATTATCTCCTTTGGCAGCCAGCATCCCGACCGCCTCGAATATGGTTACCCAGGCCTCACCTGAACCATTCATGAATTCGCCAACGTGACGTATGGAACTGATAATAAATTTGCCCGAAAAATTGAGTTTGTCGCGCTGCGCCGAAAATGCGGCAGGCGTATTTACCGATAACAAAGATTGTGAGCCGTTAACCAGACTGTCAGGTAACGTGATTACATCCCCGACCAACAGATCGCCGCGCAGAGGCGTTTTAAATGACACTTTATTGATGCCGATCCACGTAGGCTGTCCGATCAGCTCATTAGCGTTAATTGTCCTAGCATTGCTGGTGGTCAGATTATCGAAAAAACGGATGATCCCCTTCTGCATTACCAGGCTGATGCCGCTATAGCCTTCCTCGTTGATCAGGCCGAGCGATGCGCTTTTCATTGCGATAGCAAGCTGTGACGGCCTGTTATAGACACCCTGCCAGTCTTCGGGCAAAACCAGCTTGTCGCTGATCCGTATGTCCAGCTGCGCATCCGGATAGGCGCCGCTCAGCGCACGCCTGACCACCTCAGCCAGCTCTTCCCCCCGTTTACCATCGACCATGATGTTAAGCGTTTTGCCATTTTTGTCGGTCAGAAGCCCTGGATTGACAATCAGATTCAGGCACTGGTTAACGCCCTGCCAGTTCCCATACGGATTGAAAACCTTACCCTGCAGTAAGATCCCCTGCTGTTCCGGCCGCTCCAGTGGCAGGCCACCGGAAAATCCCCCGTAAAGCGTCACGTTTGCCCCGAAAAGATTGACGCTCTGGGAAAGCGCTGCCATTGGCAGCCCATAAATCGCCAGCATAGTTCCGCCAGTCGCCACGTCCGGGGAAGTGATCAGAATGTCGAAGATGATGTTAAGCGCGCCAGCGGGGCTTTCGGTGCTGACGAACGGCCCTATTGGATTTCCAGTAGCGTCAACGATCGGCTTTTGCTCGCTGTCCGTGATTTCCAGCTCGTAATAACGCATTCAGGTCGCCTCAAACTGCTGCGTGCTGTCCCGCAACACCAGTTTGCCGGGTGCGAGCGAGAGCGCCAGATTAATGTCATAGCCATCCGGCGATGCCACCAGCGGCACATACGCAATTATGGTGTTCTGACCGTCCTTCAGCTGGAGGTAATACCGGCGTGCGTAATGGTTCCAGGGTACTGTTCCAAACACCTGAGCGCCGCCAACAGTCGTCCTGAACGTAAACGGCTGATCGTTCTGCGGTCTGAATGCAATGAAGGCTGTCAAAATCCAAACTCCTGCTGCAGCTGCTGCGTTACGCCCGACCATGAAAGACCGTCCGTTTTTGCCCCGCTGCTAAACTTGCTCATCAGATTTCCCAGGGTGGCATCAAGCTGAGAAATAGTAAGAAGCGGCTGCTCAAACTCTAATGACCATGAATACTGGGCCTGTTTGTTCTGGGGCGAAAAACCGGAGTTGTCAGCCATGCTTCTTAACAGGCAGCCGGTATAAATAAATGATGGGGTCAAAACGGTATAACTGCCGCCGCTCTGATTGTGCTTATCCAGCGCCAGCTTCAGCGCCATAAACGTCATGGTCTTATTGGCATAACCCGATTTAGTCGATACGGGCCGCAGCATCTGCATGATAATTTTGTTGGGCTTCTGCACCACGGCGTTAGCCGCTGTGGCCTGATTATAAAAAGGATAACTGCCAACATCCTGTTGAATCAGCGTCGTGCCGGGCATGGGCATAAAACGGGTTGAGTTATCAGCCAGTTCACCGTGTAGCGCGCCATCGAGGATATTAAGACCCTCGGTAAATACAGCTATTGGCAGCGTGCCCCCGGGAATACCTGCAGCGATACCGTCAACGAGCAGGATCGGGGAAACCTCAAAGGCAAGCCGCCAGGCCTGCCCGAAGAAATTGAGAGCCATTTACCCTCCGGATTAATGCGGGATGTATTGTGACTGCGCGGACGCGTTGATGTCTGAGCCAGGGCGCTGATTGATATCAAGCTGGATGGTTACGCGCTGAGCGCGGTTACCGTTCAACTGCTGCTCCGCCGTTCTCAGGCGATCCATAAGCCCGGTATGCTGATCTTCAGCGCCCCGAACTTTTGGCAGCAATTTTTCAAGATATTGGATGGTTTCCAGCTTCAGGTTCAGGTTGCCATCTTTCCCAACAGCAACGTTGCCCCCGTTATACTGCGCCAGCGATTGCGCTATATCGCCATGGTAGCGCTTGAGGTTATCCTGGAAATATCGCGCTGCAGCGGCCGTGGCTTTTTCAGGATCGAATCGATCGCTGTCCGAAAGCCCATACCGCGCGCCGGTGTCCCGTGTGAACTGGAATAGACCACCAGCGCCAGCACGACTAACCGCCCGAATATCCCAGCCTGATTCTGCCTCTGCAACTGCTGACAGCAGGCCACCAGGTAATTTGCTCCGGTAATTTTCGTTCGCTACGTGGCTCTTATAGATATTCCTCACATGACGATCATTAGCATCAACCCGACGTTCGGTTTTAGCGGCCGCACTCAGCGCGTCAGCCCTGTTTTTTTTTGCATTGCCCACAGCACGTTTACGCATAGGCGACAGGAACGAGTTATCAAATACGACCCCCGCCACATGCCCCATAGCCATCACCGCATCGCCGGGAGTGTCATACGTGCCCATCAGCAGATTTCTGAATGCCTGGCTGTTTGTCTCAGGTCCAGGCGGTTGCCCCTCCTGTGCAGATTCGTCCTCTTTTCCCGTCAGCCTGTCGAACCAGCGAATTGCATCCCTTACAGCGCTGGCAATGCCCTTAATATCTCGCTCAAAATCAGACAGATCTTTCTGAAAATCCGTTCCTGATAGCCAGGCACCCAGCCTTTCTAATCCCTGGGCAACGGTCTCAAAAACCGCCCTCCCGTTTTCTCCCTTCAGAAATTTTTCTATGTCTGTGGTGAGCGTGTCCGCCAGAGCACCTATGGGTTTATTCAGCCTCGCCAACACGGAAAGAAACGTGTTCCCGATGCGGTCGGCATCATTCGCCAGCCGTCCATTCAGATCCTGAAAGCTGCGTTGCGTCCCCGCGCCCATGTCACTGTCGAGCTGCTGAGCCTGCGCACCAAACATGGCATTAAGGCGATCCATATCGCCCGCGTTCGCCGCAATCTGATTCGCGGTATTCACATCGATCATTCCGCCCAGCCCCATGCTTTGCAGAACGGCCTGTGAAACGCCCGTATCTTTGTAATCCTTCAGCAACGACGCTGCGCGAGATAACAGTTTAGGGAGGTTGGCAGCCGCGCCTTCTTCGGGATTAATACCGAGCGAAAGCAAGCCAGCATACGCTTGATCAGAAGGGTTGTTCTGCGCATTAGTCAGCCCCTGAATGATGCTGCTGGTACCAGAAAAGCGGTTCCCGTAGACGTTCTGCGCGGCCTGCATCTGGCCCGAGGTCATGTTGTTGCCCTGTGCAGTGCGGTACTGCGCAGCAACATGACGGGTCATGACGTCATAACCGAACATGCCGCCGGTAGCCAGCAGCCCCATTCGAGCAGACCATCGTATGGAAGCTGAATAAAGCCCCTTCAGAAGGTTTTGCGTCGTATTGAGCGTTTTATTAACCAGTCCAAACGTCTTAAGCGAACTTTTCGCGGACTTATCCACTCCTCCAAACAATTTTTTAAGTTCTTCGGACCAGGTCGATGGTCTGCTCTGGCTCGGAACAACTGGCAACCTCCGCTCCGGTTGGGAAGGAGGTGAAACAACTGGTTTACCACCAGGGCCAATCTGCAGGGCCGACTGAAACCGCTGGACCACCTCTTCCATTCGCTTCAGGCGAGATTCATCGATATTAATGTCCAGAACCGGACGTGTATTTTCACTCACTGAAAAGTCCCCGCGGTTTACATTTCAGCAGCTCACGAAGCTGCGCGGCCGTGCGCAGCTCGATGCCACTTTGACTGAACAGATCGCTGAAACCTATACCGGTAGCGTATCCGAGGAGGTCGCTGATAACGTGGTCTCCGTCTCGCCAGTATTCTCGTCGGGCTTCAATATCGGCAATGATGCTGTCCAGTCCGTAACATTCAGCGATGTAATTCGACTGTTCCACAGTCCACCCACGCTCTCCATCAGGGATTTCGCCTGGTCGGGTTTGTTTATCGCAGAGACGCATATAAAAAAAACCAGTTCACCGATCACGTCATCCAGTTCAACGATCCCTTTATCGAGAGCAACCTCGAGCGGCTGGTTATCCCAGCCCTTACCTTCAACCGGATAAACCAGGTTAGACAGCCGGATAATTTCATTAACCAGCGTATTACGCACCCCGTTGGCACCGTCCCAGATCTCCAAATCGCTCGCGATTTTTTCAAGCAGCAGATAGGCCACGCGCGGACCCGCAACCGTGCCCAGTCCTTCGCTAAAGATCGAGGCAAAAACCTTGCTGAGGATAAAAAAATGCTGCCGGTAAGCCTCTTTAGAAATCGGCGTGCTGTGGATCAAGCATGTACCGTTTTCTGTTTCCGCTTCAGCTATCAGATTCATGTTGCGCGCAATTTTCATCACAGATCCCACATATCAGAGTTGGTGTAATAGATGCCGGTCAGGGTGATTAGCAGCCCCGGGTCACCACCAGCAAACGTCATATCCCCACACGACGAAATGGACGTGTTCGAAAGGTCAAAATCGCCGAACGTACTGCTGTCGGTGTAAAGCCGGCAGTCGCCCAGTACACCGTCTTTCTCATAGCGCGCTTTAAACTGTGCGGCCAGCGCCTGACTGCGCACCAGATGAATTTTGGCCTGTGCCATCATGTAGGGCTGCGGTGACTGAACAATGCCGGTCATGGTTGGCAGTGGTTCAACGATGTTGCCCTGAAAGGCGATCTCAATACCTTCCTTTGCCAGATATGAGGCCGATACATTCAGCTCCGGCACGTCACTGAATTTGATGCTGGCACGAACACGGTTCAGCACGCCCTGTTTGATTTTTGGATTTGTAGCCACGGTTTATCCCTCACGAAAGCTGCATAGTGACGTTGATGTTGAATACGATTTCGGTAAAACCGCGCATCGGTGTATATGTGGCCGACAGCCCCGCATAGCGCCCTTTTGCGTAGTCGTTCGGGTTATTTTTAATGTAGGTTTTAAACTTAATTGCGTTAACAACAGGAGCGCCATTCACCAGTCCATAACTGCCACCCGTGTCGAATACACCCTGGGCAACCAACTGGAGCCGATCAACACCATCCTGATCGTAATACAGCGGATTGATTGGGTTATTGCTGCCATTAATGACAGCGTTTGCCAGCGCCATATTTGCGTTAATTTGCACCCAGTCTACCGAATACCAGTAGGTCATATCGTTGCCGTCACTGGTAACGCCGTTAACCAGTATTGTGTTGCTGATACCGCCTTCTGCGCCGGTATCGACATAGTTAATGTTTTGGTTCTGCATTCTTTTCAGAATGCTGTTCTTACCCGGATGTGCATTGACGGCCTGAAGGAAACGGAACGCCATTGGCGGCACTTTATTTACGTCGGAAGGTGCTGCTGACACGAAATTCCACATTGCGGCCACAGCAGCATTTGTGTCCGGATAGGAAGGGTCAGCGGTTGCAATGACTGATTTGATCCCGGCATAGGGCGACACGGAATTAGTATCAACTGGCGTGTCAGTCAGCACAAAAAAGTAGAGCATGGACTCATTCGATGTGTGCAGTTTCGCCAGAGAAATAAAATCTGCATCCCCATCCCATGAGCGCGGGACGTGATAGGCATAAAATCGTTTTAGCGGTTCATCAATATATTTTTTTAACGCTGAAATCTGTTCCGGGACGGTTAACCCTGATCCGAGTTCAATCACATAGACGCCCACCGATGAACCCTGCGCAAAGAATTCATCTGCCGCAGTTTCCAAAGAAGTGACGTCATTTTTGATGGAAAACGTGCCAATCACGTCAACGTCTGTTGAGGATGCGCTTACATCCCAGATGATAATATTTTCTGACGCAAGCTGAGCCGTCCACGTCCCGTTAAGTGCCTCTGGCGTAAACCCCGTAGTGGTAATTTCAAAATCTTCTCCAACGGTAAAACTGGTCATGCCGTCAGAAATTCCCAGCATAGCCAAATTTTTGTCGCCATTTTCCCGCACAGCAAATGAAACAGGCTTCAGGTCCAGAATATCACTCAGGTCAGACGATTCAGTCAGTAGCGCTGGCTCACCTGGTGACAGATTCGTCATTCCAGCTGAGACCAGCGCCGACATCTGCTGCAGCCCTGACGGAGTGCCGCTGATTGTCTGGGATACGTTTATCGTGACAATACGTGTACTCATTATTTTATCTCGTAGTTAATGATCGCTTCCGTGATCAGCTGATGAGCAACATCGATCGCGGTTGACTGGTAATAGTTGATGTCGAAATCTACAAATTTCTGTCTGGCCAGCACGCCCATTTCAACCTGGGTTCTCTTGCCATCGATCACCACCGGCACGTTCGTAATGCCGAATTCCTCATCTCCCAGTGCCGTGTTAACGACGTAATCCACGAACTGCAGCGCCTGCGCATTAGTCAGGCCGTACATGGTCAGACGCACCTGATCGGCAACGTGCTGGCTGCGACTGCCATAATGCGGAGCAAGTTGCAGCGCCATGGTTGAGCGCACATCTGCCACGATGTATGGCGGTCGCAGGTTTGAAGGAGAGAGGAAAGACGGATAGACCGTGGCGAACTTGTTAAGAGAAAGCCAAATAGGAATGCTGTTAGACAGAATCTGTTCATCTGAAATTTCTTCTGCGCTCTCGATGATCTGCGTGCGCATAGTGGGCTGAATGGCGGTGCCGCGGTAATGGTAGATACCGGCCTGCGTATAACGGGCCTCCATTCGCGAAAAGGCAAACTGCGTGCCGTCATACTCACCGAAATAAACCGCATCAGGATTCACTGTATTCAGTTCGTCGGCCTGCTCCAGCGGTGTAAAAATAATATTGTTGGTCGCCCCCGTAACGGATTCTGACTGCTCTGATACAACCTGCCGGTGCAGGCTGCCTGAGACAACGCGTGACACCGGCATTCCCACTTTCTCAAGCTCGTCATCGGTAAGGATGGCCGCATTAATCCAGTACACGAAACCGTCCAGCGGCAGCACCTTTCTCACGTAAAGGCGGAAGGTGATTTGCTGGCTGGAAGATATAGTTTCTACGGCGGAGTGAAGAACGGAGGAAAGCTGAGAGCCGGTGTGAGCGGCAAACTCATCAAGTCTCGGCATCGTTTTCTATCCATGCGGTGAATGATGTTTTGAACAGGCCGCCGTCAATAAATGACGGCCGTCGCGGTCCAAACTGTCGTTTCAGACGGCTGTTCACCCCATGTAATGCGGCCTGAGTCGGCACGCCAGCCACATCCAGACCGGCCATTTCCTCCTGCTCTAAAAAAATATTAAACTCGCGGATAACGTTACCCATCAGCAGTTCACCGCCGTCCGGTGCCCCGTATCGGATCCGGTTTATCAGCTGGTGAGCAACAGCGGTGCCGGCCTCCTGAATAATGTCGTCCTGGTGCTGCGCCCAGAAATGGGAAAAAAGACCGTAGTCCTCCTCCAGTTTTGTGGCGACCTCAAACGTGGTGGCCGGTTCTTCGCCGTAGTCATACGGCATATCGACTACACCCAGGCAGATTTTCATGGCGTATATCCCCATAGCGGTCCCAGTTCCATCAGCACCGCCAGTGCCGCTCGGCCATATGGGTCCTGCATCAGCATCAGGTCGGCCAGCGTCAGGTTATTCAGCGCGTTGCTGATAGTGAGTGAACCGGACGTACCCTGGTCGGAGGCTGATGAGGTGATCCCGGCGACATAATTACCAATCCCCAATTTTTTTCGCAGATCAGCAAAATAGGTTGAAGGCGGTGAATCGTTGGCATAATTGAGAAGCAGCGAGGCGGCAAGGTTGTAAACCGTATTCATCCAGACGATTGGCAGCCGTTCCAGCCCGACATGCCGGGGCATCAGCTCCAGCGCCGAATCGAAGCAGCATTCAATCGTCGGATCATCGTCCGTGATAGCGGATTCAGGAACCCCCATAGCCACCCGGACGAACCGGAGAAATCCGGCAAGTGTCGGGCGCGGGGTCATTATTTTTTCACCTGAATTTTTTTATCGACTTTGGTCGTATTTGGCAGGTCCTGATCGATGGCTTCGCCCTTGATTTCCATCTGGATACCGTCACTCAGTGGCGTCTCACCACTCTGGATCACGGCAGATTCGACAGCATTATTGAGCGCGACAGCGCTGGCCTCGAGAATGCTCTGAGACATGTTGTCGAGGTTTTCCAGCTTCTGCTCTGAGTTTTCAATGATCTGGCTGGTGCTGAGCGCCTTATCCAGTGAATAGCAGATGCCCGAAAAATTTTTATCAACGTTGTCACGATGCTGAAAACCATATGGCTCATGCTGGCTGATGATGTAGGAAATCACATCCTCAGGCTGTTCAATCATGTGCTGGCGGCCAGCCGGGATAGTTATGCCAAACGACTGATGTTTCTCTGGCAGTTTGTAGTTGAAGGTGTGCGTCTGGCGGGAACAGTTACTGATGTACAGTTTCATGAAAAAACCCTATAAAAAAAGGGAGCGCAGGCTCCCTATGTTATTCTCATATGCCCGGATCAGGCGTATTTGGCAGACAGAAGCGTCACGCCTTCAGAACGGAAGTTCCAGCCAGGCGTGGCTCGCATTGTGTAGAGCGTGGTCAGCCCTCCATCAGGCATTGGAGACGGAACCTCAGTAGGCGCGGCGACGTCGCAGAACATCACATTTACCGCCTGCTGATTCGGGGTCAGGGTGGCAAAAATATTAGTATTAATGTCCTGACGGGCCTCAGGTACCACGATTTCCGGATTGGTTACGATAATCAGATCCGTTCCGCCAGCCCCCTTACCGATCAGCGTGTCGTCCTGGCAGAAAATTACATCGTCGCCGGACGCGTCTTTAGCGATAGTTTTCACCATCGTGCCTACAGTAGCCGTACCACCACCTGGGCGCTGATAGCTGGTCAGCTGAACCACCCCTGTCCACTCCAGTGCTTTCATGAATCGTTGCGGGCAAAGAATTACGGTTAAAAGTGGCTGGCCCAGCATCAGCATGCGGGTTTTCTGATCGGCAATCAGGCCCAGTAAAAACTTCGCCATTTCGCCGGAGTCCCAGGTGGTGTAGGAGTCATTACCCTGGCTGTCGTTACCGAGGTTGAGCGTGTTGGCATTAGGAGAGTTGGTGATCCCCTCGTTATTCGACGCCTGCACACCGTACAGCAGCATATTACGCATCTGTTGCGCGTGGCCCTGACGGTTTGCAAGACGCAGACCTTCCACCAGCGAATAACCCCAGCGATTCGCCGCGTCCGTATCGAGATAGCTGTACTGGGAGCGCGTGGCGATACGATAAGTTTTCATCTGGTCATATCCGCCGGTAATGGTGGCGGACGGCAGTTGCGAGGGTAATGACTGACCTACATGCGCCTGCGTAGTGGCGCGAAGGTATTTTTGGTAAACGACCAGATCACCCGAGCTGATTTTCACAGTGGGTGCTGAACCTGGCAGAATGTCGAATGCACCAGACGCCATGCTGTATTGCATGATAATTTCTGGTAGCACCATCGATGGTGAGACGGTAGTAATAGCGGGTGCAAATGCGCTCATCGCTGATTCCTTAAATTAAAAACAGGCCGCACGGCTTATCGAATTCCCAGACAACGCTGCCGCTGCCCTCTTTTTTTACTGTGAGGTTTCCAGAATTCGAAACCATCAGCAGCTTAATGCTGATTTTCGGGTTGTCCGGGGCTTCTGCAGAAAACAGGTCAACCATGTTTTCTTTAATGTTCCACACGAATACGTCACCGCCATCAACCGCACTGCTGTCATCAGCAAGAGCGGCCACGGCGGCGCTGATCGGGAGCGGAATACGCGCCTGTGAGCCAATGCGGTAGTAGTGAATTGATCCGCCAGGCATAAACAGCGGGACCGGATTTCCGGCTGTGGTGATGCCATGGTGGGCCTGATTAGCCACTGAAAAGGCATTGCATGCTTTAGCGGTCGCTTTCTTCAGTGTTGCGCCAGCAACGTTCTGTGCAGGATTCGAGATACACTCAACCAGGGCTACGCCACCCCAGACTGGCGCATCAACGTCTGCGTGCAAAATCCCGGAACACAGTTGCAGTCGTACAGCCGGATCATCCCAGGCATCACCCTGTGTCATGCCGCGGGATTCAACGTTGAACAGGCCCGACGTGGTACCCTGCGTTTTGAATGGATCGAAGTTGATGAAATTAGCGGACATTGTTCATGCTCCCCTGCGTGTTGATTTTTTCCAGCACGCGGCCGGGTGTTTTAAAAGTGCTGAGCCACACGTTGGGATCACCGAAATATTCAGTGATCTGGCGGCCCGCTTCGTCGCTGCGCACGCGTTTATTTAACTGGCCCTGCGTGTTGTGAATTTCATGTTCAATCGCTTTACGCGCTTCGCTGTAGATCGCCTCTTCAAGCACAGAAAGCGTGGCTGAGTCAGCAATTGCGCGGATATTCACATCAGCGTGTTTTGGCGAGTGCTTTTGCATGGCCACGAGCGCCCGCTTACTGAAATCCAGTGCTTTTTCGCCGGAGAACGGTTCTGGCGCACGTTTGCCAACTGCGGAATAAGCGGCATCCGCGCGGGATTGCGCTTCGCCCATATCCTGATCATTACGTTCCTTTTCTTCTGCAGCGGCCGCTTCGTCAGCTTTGCGTTTCTCTTCAGCTGCTGATTCAGCATCTGCCTTCGCTTTTTCTTCAGCCTGTTTCTGCGCTTCAGCTTCATCTGCTTTACGCTGTTCTTCCTCCGCTGCATCTGCTTTGGCCTTTTCAGCTTGTTCGGCTTTTTCTTGAGCCTCTTTTTTTTCTGCCTCTTCGGCATCAGCACGCGCTTTAAATCCACCTTCCAGTGAATCCATACGCGAGGTCAGGGCTTCGATCCCCTTAATGACTCCGCCCAGCGCATCGCCAATTGCCTTTGCGAGCAGGGTTTGAAGCTGATTTTCATCCATATCTAAGTCACCTGTTTTATTTGAAACCTCGATCCCGGCAGGGATCTTCTCTTTGTCCCACACGCCCAGCGAGCCGCGCTCCTCTGTCACAAGCGCAATGTGATCAATCAGGAACGGCACGCCTTCGATGAGAAAGTTCGTGTCACCGTCTTTTACCTCTACGCTTCCAGATTCGTTGTTGAAAACGACCGCGGGGCTGGTTGAAACTTTCTCAGTGATGATTTGATCAACAATATCCCGGATATAAACCCGGCATACAGCCCAGACCTCATCGCCCCTGATATAAGGAAGCATCACTGAACCCACTACCCGCTCAGTAAAATCCTCTTCGGTGAGAGTTGCTTTATCAGGGTGATTAGCGATGACCGGCAAGCCATGACAGCGCTGAAGAAACTCCTCGTTGAGGTAAATTTTCGGATCACGCCAGACGTGCTCTTTTAGTCCGGTTCGGTACGCCAGCCCCGTCCCTGTGATGCGCAGGTTTACCAGCCACATATTTGAAAATTTAACCGGTGATGGCGTGGTGCCATCCCGTATCCGTTGCGCCAGCTCAAGTTCTGTTAAATTCACGTTTCCCCTTCTCCGTTAGATACTCATCAGGTAACTGTTGCGGCGCGTAAACCGGTATCGCCTGACAGCTGCAAAAAACCTCTTCGCCTGCGGCGGTAATTTCGTCGTAAAAACCGCATACAGGCTTAATCAGCCCCTGCTCTAATGCCCAGGAATCCCGGACCAGATAAATGAGGTCGTGACGCTCTTTGTGGTCCTTGCGATACCGATATCCCGGACGCCGCCAGTTTGAATGCCAGCGAAATGCGATAGCACCGCTCTGAATGGCCAGCACGTATTTGACGTTGCTGGCCAGCTTGTGCCCCTGATCAATCGCTACGCGTCGGCTTATAAAATCGAGGTCACTGACAGACTTCTGAATTTCGGCTTTCTGAGCGCGCTTATCTGTCTCGCTCACCCCGTCCGGAGGTATTGACGAAACCCAGCCCTGAAAGCGCTGCACCGTTCGCTCGATGGCCTGTTGCCGGTTAAGTTTTATGAGATTCGCGCTCGCAAAAATGCGCCGATCCAACTCCTTGCGAAGCTTCGGCTTAATTTTTTTGAGGGTGATTTTCGACGGGCCGCCAGGTGGCTGATCCCTGAGAGCGCCCCCATCAATAACGAGGCGGCTATAAATGGCGGTGAGGTGCTTTCGTGCTACATCGTTATTGGGCGCTTCACGCTGAGCGGCCACATGCAGGCGCTGACTCCAGCTCAGTAATGATTTTTCGCTATCCCAGCCTGTTTCGACGTAGTGATTGATCGCAGCGGTCAGAACCTCAAACAGGCTCGTCGGCTTTTTCTTCCCCGCCCGGCTGGCTGACTTCATTCTGTCGCTCCGGTTGCGCTGGTGGGATGTAATTTGCGAGGGAATCGATGTTGATGATCAGGGGCATATCGCCATAGGTCTGTGTGCCGCTGACGATTGAGGCCAGCCATTCGGCCAGTACAGCTCTGTTCTCCGGGTCCAGCGTTGGTGCCATGCCCGTATAGAGCGCCGTTGCTGACTGGATCGTTTTGCTATCAGACTCCCTGCGTTTGTCCGGCGACTCCTCCACCAGCTCCTGCCACCTCGCGCTGAACTCCCGCCGCCACATATAGAATGTTGATTTATAGTCATCCGTGATGATTTCGGGAAAATCACCCTTCAGCGCGTTAAAAAAATCTTCGTTCCAGGCAATGTACTGAACCAGTTTTTCGAAATAATCCATTACCGGTTCGATCTGCTGGCGGACACCATCTATGTATTGGCTGATTGCCTTAGAATCTTCAGCGCCGTCGCTCCACCCTTTTGAAAATGCCTCCTCTTTAATCAGGATGGCCGGAACGTCACTGCCGGATGCAATATCGGAAATGATGTTGTCGCGCGCCGCATTCAGCGCCCCATCGATGTTCTGCAGATTAAGCGACTCAATGCTGTCCTTGTCTCCTATGCTGATCACCCCGCCAGTGCGTGCTAATTTCACCATCGCCCTTTTGGCGGAAGACGCCATTTGTTTGATGCCGTTCATGATCGAACCGTTCTGGTTCGTCTTAGCCACCAGCACGCCCGCTTTCTGACTAACCAGGTCGTTCGCCTCCATGGTCCCTATATAGGATTTCATGGGGTACAGGACGCGCTGAAATACGCTGCGGCCAGTGAAACCGAACGTTGAGTTCTGGAACTCAAGATAAATAGGCGTGCCGTGGAAAATTTTTAAAGTTCGCGATGGGTGCCAGTTTTTACCGGCGATTTTCAGCGTGTTATTGGGTTTCTGAAAAAACCGGCTGTTGGGATTCTGGTCTGTCACCATTGAGCCAGCAGCGTTGAGCGGATCCCAGACGTTGATATAAACGTCTTCCTCCTGCAGACCGAACTGTAACAGCGGCTGGCTGCAGGGATGATTTGCTGTACCTACGCCGATCGCAGCGGCACCGTAACAGCGCGATATGTAGAAAAAATTTTTGATGTACTCATTGATCCCCATCCGCTCCCACGTTTCACTGAATTGCCTGACAACACGTTCATCAGGATCAGTTTCAACGTTATATTGCCGGGGTTTGCACATCGCCATGCTGATGGGTTTTTCCACCAACTTCCCGCCAAGCGGGTGAAACTGCCATAGCAGCTTGCACAACTGATAACCAACGTCGCTCCCGGGCTTTATTTCTTCAGCGGCCAGAATCTTCGCCAGTTCAGAACTCATATTATTGTTGAGCTGAATCTCTGCCATTTAGAACCCTGCTTACAGTGCTTCGTAGTTCCCGAACGCGATGATCAGGCCATACGTGTAGCAATCGAAAAGGTCATCGGCGCGCTTGTGCGCCAGCGGATCGGCCAGATGAAATTTGGCGATCTGTTTGAGAAGGTGATTAGCGGTGTCCTGCTTGAACGTGGCGACTTTATCGTATGCCTCGCGCGTGATTTTGCACTTGCCCAGATAATGATGGCCGGACGCCATCACCGCACGTTCATCTTTACCCTTGCTGGTCAGGGCCGACTTTATCGGCTGCATTGCCCAGCCTTCTGTTTCGGCTTTCTGGTTCAGAATTGCGCCCATAGCCGCGTCTTCCATGAAAACGCCCATACTGCCCAGGCGCGGCCGGCACAACTTCGCCAGGCGCTCGAGGTTGTCATAGACGCTGGGCATGTATTCGGGAAGCAGCGACGCTTTGATCTGAGTGATATCCCAGTCGATGATCGTCAGCCGTGGCTCTGAATACGTTTCCTCATACGCGAAATAGACAAAGCCGGTGCCGTCATTTTCCGAGCCACCTTTCAACGCGGTATCAGCCACCGCAAAAATCATGTCGCACGTAGTCGGCATGCCTACCGGCAGACCGTCCACCAGCAGCTTATCAATATCCAGCAACGCATCAGCGGACCAGTCTATGAATTCGGCGTCAAACTCCTGCTGATAAACGCGCGGATCGTTCGCTGCTTTCTCTTTTTCCAGCTCATCAGGCGGAACAAACGGGTTTGAGGATGTTGGTGCGTGGTGCTCATGAAATCCGAGGCTCTTGTCATGGCAGATCGCATAGAAAAAGTTTTTTTCATCGGTGCCATTAGGTGTTGAGAACACCCAGGCACGACCGCGACGGGTTAAAAGCGTCGGTTTTATCGACTTCGGCCAGATTTCATTGAGCATTTCCGGCGATTTGGTAAATGCGGATTCATCCAGCAGCACCACGTCATATTCACGCCCACGCCCAGCCAGCGGGTTATTGTTCGTAACCCAGAAATCGATCCTCGCGCCGTTCTTCAGACGAATACGCCCTTCGCTGCGCGATTTCATCTTGATCAGCGGTAACAGCGCTTCTTCCAGGTAGTCGAAAATCTCCTGCTGCTGCTTATACTCAGCGGTGAATATGCCAACCCTGCCGCCCTGTAGCCTTTCGCCACCGGTCTCTTTAAACAGAGAGGTTGCGTAGGATATGGCTATATTGCCCAGAATGGCTGTTTTGCCCCAGCGACGACCGCAGCGCACCACGTTGTACTGATGCTGGCTGCCCTCGGTCCAAACAGCTGACTGCGCGGCATGCAGCTTTCTACAGAATATCTGGGCCATTAATCGCCCTCGCCGTTATCCTGAGTGGGCTGAATAGCGCCAAGCACCTGCAGAGCGTTATGAACCACCACCAGCTCTCCCTCTTTACGCCCATTACGGATGGCTTCGATTTCGGCTTTCAGTTTTTCATTAGCCAGGCGCTCATGCTCCAGCCTGAGTAATCTCAACTCCCTCTCCTGCTCACTGACCGCCAGATGATGAAACGCCGCCAGATTTTTCAGTGCTGCGTCCTGATCGCGCATCATTATTTCAATGCCGAATTTTGATTTTTTCACCCCGGCGATTAGTCGGCGTGATGGTCCGGTTAAATCGCGGGTATCAGCCAGATAAACATCTGCCACCCCCTCACCGGCACAGCGTGGGCAATCAGGATTGGGATCATCGTTCTCAATAAATCCCAGGCCGCCGTATTCAGGCTGAGGCTTTCCAGCGGCAATGGCTTTTTCTGCGGCGCGGTCATATTCATCAATATCCCGCCACTGATAGAGAAAGCGCTCGCCCCAGCAATGCCTGCAGCAGCATCGGCGCATCTGTGAAATCTCACCGGGATCGGCAATAGCAATTTCATGCCAGTGGCGCAAAACCTCCTGGCCGCTCATTACCGCGTCTTTGTGTAGCTGCTCAAGGCCGCGATTTATAGCCCGCGTAATGTTGGGCTTTCGATGGAGCATTCGAGCTGCACGATCTCCCCCCGTGTAACCCGCTTTTTTATAGGCCGCATACTTATCACGCGACTTTAAAAATTCAGCCACAAAGATTTTTTCCTGCGCATTTAAATCTGCGCAAAATGAGGAAGCGCCCGGATCCTGCGCAGTTTTATTTTGCGCAGTCCTTTTAGGCTCAGGCTTCTGGCTGTTTCGGGCTTTAGAGGATTTTTGCGCAGTTTTATTTTGCGCACTTTTTTGCGCAGAATTTTTTAGCGGTTTTTTTATATAACGGCGGGCACTGCTGTAGTTTAATCTCTCCTGCTCACACCACGTTTTGGGTGATATACCCGTACTGGCGTGAGCAGCAGCAAACTGAGACTGCAGCGCCCTCCAGTCGGGTTTGCTCATCTATCAGTCCTTACTGGCAGATAATCTCATCAGTTCGTTGAAAGCGCTGGCATCGCCTTTGCGCGCACGCTCATATAACGCCCGCCTTAGCTCTACCTCGCCTTTCGCTCGTCCCCTCCTCATGGCATCCCTGAATGAGCCCATCAATTCACGGTTCTGTTTGAGTTCAGCCAGATCGATATCGAGGACGTCAGCTATCTGCTGTTCGTTCATTCGGAAAGCGGCAAGAGATTCGATTTTTGACAACGGGAGCATGTTTACCCCCTGTCTGTCGGCAGGCGCCTTTTATATTTTTCGTTGAGAATTTTTACTGCGGTGTTATTCCAGCTAATCCGGTGGTGGATGCGCTCATGGGCTAAACCCATTGTTGAGATTTTCACGCATGATGGTGCGTACATCACCGAGTAAAAACTTTTGACGTATGTTCCTGATGCCAGATACAGCTCTGTCATACCGCCACTGTTCGACTGTGTGGGTTTTTGCAATAACTGGACGGCTCCGATAGTCAGGAACAGCTCACCACGACGGCCGAGTGTCGTGTAGGTATTTACGTCCTCATTGATGCGGCCAATAAACTCAAAGGGCCTGTCTGTGGAGCAGATCAGGCTGTTCATGGCTTTGCGTTTTAACCATGAGGCGTTATTGGAATCTCCAAGAAAATCTCCGCCCTGAGCCATTGCGATAGTTTTAGCGGGGATTGCTTCGTAATACTCAATCATTGCCTCCAGCACCGGATCGAGGCGGGTGATCAGGCAATAATCCTTTTCGAGATCCTTTCCGACCCTGAACTGAAACGCCGTATAATCATCGTCGAGTTCAATAAAATATTTGCAGCCGACTTTTTTTGCCAAATCGAAACAGGCATTGCGGGCATAAAAAATAGATCGCCGGTCACCAAAATTGTCGGCCTCATCGAACCGGTTGGCGATATCGTTTTTTGAAAACATCAGCAGATTGTCGCCGAACAATTCCTGATAACGCTCCCGGGTGGTGTCCTCATCGTCGATGACGATAAAATATTTTCCGGTGTACCCGGATTTTTTTAGCAGGTTCAGCGTGTAGATTTTATCAGGTCGCCCATGGCTCAGGATGAATGCGCAGAAATCATCACGCATGATCTTCTTCCTCTTCGCCGTGGACTATCTCCACCATTTTTTTGGTCAGATGAACGAATCCGTGCTCAATAGCTTTTTCATAGTCAATGATGACCAGAGCAGACTCCTCAAACAGTGCCTGAATCTGAGCACTCGCTGATGCGTAATAATCAGCGATTTTGTTGAAATGAAAAACGGTGTGGCGCTCTGCAGCACTCAGCAGAAATTTTTCTACATCGGGTGGGAGTTCTGCCGCCTGGATGCGCTCCCGTAGATCCAGCGTTTTATTTTCGTCATACAGCTCTGATATCGCCGGAACCGTTTCGGAGGGCTCGTAAACCGGCGTGTCGATTTTTGCAGTGTAGGGATTATCATTCAGGGTTTCGGTTTCGGCCTCCACCAGCAAATCTTCGATCTCCTCCAGGCTGAATCCCGTCAGACCGATATTGAACTGCGCATCCATTAACTCAGCGAATTCCAGCTTTAACAGCTCAGTGTCCCAGCCTGCATTCAGCGCCAGCTTATTATCAGCAATCCGGTATGCCTGTTTTTGCTCCGCAGATAATCCTGGCAAGATTATGGCCGGCACATCGGTTAAACCGAGCTTTTCAGCGGCCAGTACGCGGCCATGCCCTGCTATCAGCTCACCGGCTTCATCTATCAGAACAGGATTGGTCCAGCCAAACTCAGTAATGCTGGCGGCAATTTGCTGTAACTGGTCATCAGAATGCGTGTGCGCATTGCGTGCATAAGGCATGATTTCGCTCAATGAACGGTAAATGATGGTGAGCTGCGGGATGTTTTCTGTTGTGGTCATTTCTGAGAATCCAATAAAATGGCCCGGCTCTGCAGAGCGAGCTGGGCCTTGGTTTGTACTCATCATGACGTGTGGATGGGTATGAATGTCCGCCAGCAGTTGCACCTACTGGCGGTCGCCCACCTTATGAAAAAAACGCAGTGCCCATTACTCAGGCACAATGGTGCAACCAATGACAATGGCATCGGATGTTACAATCACTGGTTGCTCCAATAAAAAACCGCCCGTAGGCGGTTGATTCTAATATGCCGGATTAGGCTTAGCTGATTGGCTGTTAAAATTTTCCATGTAATTAAAAAGTTCTTTCCTAACTGCTTCAATCTGACCGCCATGATTTGCCGCTTTTGACCCATCCATAAAGCTTGTCTCCCAATGTCTTTGCACAGGCGTAATACCAACTGTTTCAGTTATCCGCCCCTTGACTGTGCCCACGCCGTCAGGATAAAAAACGTACTCTTCAAGAATTTTGTAGGGTAATGACATCAAAATCTCCTTTTCATAATTAGATGTTATATCTTATCCTTAAGAATAATCTTAGTGAAGCTAATCTTTCAGGGTGACCCATTAAATAAATTCTTATCATCAATAATGCGAGGATAACAAAATGTTGATGGACGATATCACTGCTGCAGCGACCATTGCTCTGTTGACTGGAAGGGGAAAAGTATACTTCGTAGCTGTAGCTTTAGCCGGAGATGTGCCAGTAACAGAGGACAAATATCTTGTTATGGTGAATCCTCAAGGTGACAGGGTAGCTGTCAAATACCCAGGGCAGGAATGGCGTCAAGATAATCCTATTATTAAAGGGTACAATAAAAAAATACCCACCTATAAAAACGCTATAAGACATCCAAGCATTAGGCTTGAAAACAAATAAACTTTATCTCCTCCATTCATCATCTAAGGATGCTGCAGGTGACATCCTATTATCTTAAAGCCTCTTGTCCACCGCTTGACCATACGCGGCGCAATAGTGAATTAAATGCTGGTTGCAACTTTTGGCATATTGGGAGTGGTCCTTTTAATTCTTGTGATCAAAACAGTTTTTTTCCCACGTTTCATTATGTCCCAGAATCGCCCGCTGTGTAAGGGCGCTCATGACGTCAATATCGTGGTCACTAACATAGATGGGGCGCACCCACTTACAACCGGTATCAATCACCCTCGCGCCGCCACCGTTCCCGCAACCGCTCAGAGACAGCAGCATCAGGCTGGCTGTTAAGATCCTGCTGAACATCGACAGCATTTTTCAGCACCTCAATATGTTTTTCCAACGCCTGAGCCTGTTCAGATGCCCGCTCCGCTGCGGCTGTGTTTTCAGCTGAGTTTTTCCCTCTGCTCCGACCCAGCCCGAACGCGGCAGCTACCAGACAGGCGATTACGGCAAGTACGTTTAACAGCGTCTGCATCAGATCAAACCTTTGTAGGCGTCATAGGTGCCGCTGCGCATTACCTCTGCATGACGGCGTGCGCGGTCAGGTGTCTGGCTCGCCCACAGGCTATTCAGCATTCCACCAGATGCACCGGCAAAATCACCACGTGAAATCATACTCAACGTATTAGTGAAACCAGCCAAACCGGCCACGCCCATCTGATAAGCCATGCTGCAGAGAACATCCCGACGTGCGTCGTTACACTGCGCCAGCGCGGCCGCAATTGCGGGCTGTCGATTCATAGAGGCGGTTTTCACATCTACCAAGCATTTTTTCCACACATCGCCAGCAGGACGTGGCACGGTGAACTGATACTGACTGATTGGTGCATTTTGCGGACCGATCCTGATACCACCGGCAACAGTTGGAAAATTACGCGTATCCCAATATGGAGCCTCGCGATAGCCCTCCTCAAAATTGAGGATTTCGATAATTTTACTCACCGCTTTTACTCCGTGTTGAATCAGGGACTAGGCGCGCAACGTTGCCGCGTGCCATAAAAACAGCTGTGCATATCAACCCGTTGACAACGACTACCGGCCAGCCGCTGGCGTGGTAATGACCGAATAACCAGAGCAATAAAAAATTGCCATAAAATAGAATCAGGCCCGCTGCAATCCACGAAATGGCTGGTTTGTGTGTCCGTCCGGTTTTACTGAACGCCATCAGGCGTAATGCAATAGCCGCGCAAATAGCGACATCGATTACCGTCAGAAGATCGTTGCTGATCATGATTTCTCCCCCAGCCATTTTTTGAAGAATGGGAGTTTTGAAACGCCTCCGTTTTTCAGCCAGAAATAACCCTGTACAGCGGCGGCAGAAATAACGACAGCCGCCAGCGCATCGAGTGGTTTTTCACGGTAATCGAAATAGTCCTCCAGTTTGTCAGCAACAAAACCAGCCCCGAAAATTCCAGCCGCATAACTAAACAGGAAATAGCCGAAAACCTGTCGGCGCGTGAGGTCGCAGGCGGTGACGATAAAACACATTGACCCGGCAAACGCCCCAAATGCTATTGAGTAATCTACAGAGGTGACAAAACCCACCAGTGCAGACGTGACAATGCCCCAGCCAGCTACTGTTCCCACAGTAGCGCTGGTGCTCAAAGGATCAGCCATTGAGTTACCTATTAAGAATAAAAAAAACCCAACTTTTAGTTGGGCTATAATACTTTAGGGAAGACTTACAAATAATATTTATATGCAAATTACTTTCCTATAAACATTTGAGCCAAAATATATAAAAAAGCTATTCCTTGCATAACACGGCCTAAGCTATCAATATCGTTTAACCTAACATTAGCTCTATTAATTTTTTCATTGAGCACCTCCAAAGTATTTTTAGCCGCTTTCCTAACTTCTGCGCCTTCGTCGAATTGATGATAACGTTTAAATGATTCTTTAAGACTTAATTTCAGGTCGTCATAGCTTTCCCGCTGAGCATCATTGGCAGACTTTGCCAAAAAATAGACCATGTACAGTCCTATCAAAATCAATACACCTTCCCAGAACCCTCCAGATTTAAATAAAGCACCTACTGCAATTAACGCACCTGGTATAGTGAACGACTTCGATTGGCTTGAAGAAATATAGTCGTTAATCTTAGCAGTATACTCTAGGTTCTTAGTTTCTATATCATTGAGTATTTTGTCTACTGAGAATCTTTTAGTGTAAAGATCAAACAGATCATTATACCGATTTAGAACACGCTCCCCAGCAGAAACAATATTTCGAAAATTATGTTCTTCACCAACAAAATCACTTATAGCTTTTCTTAAAATGGCTTTTCTTTCATTAGCCTGAGCATCCTTAAGATCAATTATTTCTTTGAGATTTTTAGCACCAATTAAAGATTGTTCATTGAATGAATATTCCTTGACATCTCTTAAGCTGTCATTTATGTCAATAACTACTTCCTGCCCTCCATTTTCATCAGGCAAGTACCAAACGGTTTTACCATGTATTTTATGAACACTTAAAGGACATACAACCTGCTTCCATTGCAAATGCAGATTTATTTTCTTCACTAAATCACATGGTGCTAATGATGATATTTTTTCTTTTATTACTAAGTAATTTTCAGGCAATTCACTAAGAGAAAGCCCTCTCCTCCATAATGAATCCACTGATGTAAACACAGTGGAATCTTCATCGAGACTTCCACTGCTAACGTCAACAATTATTTCTTTATCATCTTTATGAATTTCAGAAGCAATGCCATTATCCCTTAATAATTTTAGAAAAACATCATAAGAGATTTTTAGATTTGATACATCAAGCGTTAAAAACTCTCCCTGCAAGCTAGGGGAGCATAGAAAAAATGACTCAGCAAATAGTGAAAAATCATCGCCTCTAGACATATTTTCACCTATATTTTAGTCACTAAAAACATCGTCTATACTTTTAAGATCCTTTTCTGACAATCTAATGATGAGTCTACTTTCAGCCCTGTCGTAGATTATTTTAGAATCCGAATTGATATCATCTTTAATGGCACCTATAGATATGCTGATTTTATAATCATTTTCACTATCTGTTAAATCAAGCTTGCCAAATTTTCCTGCAGAGAAGCGGCTAGGTTCAAAACATTCATTAATCTTGTATTGTCCAAGAAGTGCAAACTGCTCAAACTTATTCTTATCATCCGAATTTTCTGGGAGCGCCTTATCAACCACTGCTTCCATTTCTTTTAATGTGATCGTTTTATTCACTTTGCTTTTTGCTTTTTCGGTCATTAACGAATCGAAATCCTTTAATAACTGAACTTTCGTTATGGCAGTTAGATTTTTATGCTGACAGAAGTCTCTAAGAGCCATTCTGACGCCTTCAATACTACGATTATTGTCTAGTTCCTCACTGCAACCAATTGCCGCCTTGAAGAAATTACTACTCGACTTTCCGTTGATGAACTGAACATAAGGCTCTCCATCAGTTGACGGATATGACTCATCAAACAATGTTAAATCTATTAACGCTGCCTGACGCAAAGCATCAGTATCAATTGATGGGAACTTAGTAGGAACCAACCCTTTGTTAAAATTAAAAGCTTTTGTATCATTAACCATAATAACGAAAATTTGGCCTAAACTTTCCTGCTCGGTGTTTTTGTGATAGTGAATGAATATTACTGCCCCGCCAGCAGGAGTAGGATTCTTTAAAGCCGCTTGGGTTTTGAGATTTTCAACAATAGAAGATACTAATCCCTCAAAGTCATCATCATGATTGTATTTTTTTAAGGCATGTGCGGTGCTTACAGGAATCTCGGTTTTAGCGATCCAGCTATGGTTTTTCCTTTTTCGCATAAATTTCAATTCAATTTGCTTAATAAAAGATTTAACATCTTCGCCCTCAAGCTTCCATAAGTCACCAGCTTCAGCATCAAATGTAGTAACATCCTTACTTTCTACAGCTTTCAAAGTAACTGTAAGAGCATTTTTCGGTACATATTGAACTACTTCTCGAAGTAATCCTTGGTCATAACCGCACTCACATTCACCATCATCCTCGCGGTTTTCGCGGTTACAGGCTGGGCAGATAAAAACATTCGCTTGCATAACACAAACTCCATTAATGTTATTTTGCTGTGGTCTAAAGTAGAGCCCAATAAAATCAATAAGTTAAGTTTATGGCTCTATTTGGATCGCATAAATTGATGCGTTCCATTTAACTAAAGCACAAAATAGCATCTTGAAGATAGGTTGCAAACGGAAAAATGCCTGATCATGCACACAAATCTGAAGGTACAGCAGAGAAGATGAACTAAGAGGATAGGTCATGCCTAAATACAGCAATGGCATATTACTAAATTAAAGATAAATATCACTTATAATGTTGTAGTTTGCAAGTGAAATTTAATCAATTCACCATGATTCATATCATATAGAGATGGTATATATCTGAATATTAGGGGAGATTTCCACCTCCCCTCTTCCTTTTAAGAGCTAAGAACTAAGAACTAAGAACTAAGAACTAAGAAATTCGAGAGTTTTTTATTTTTGTTAAAGTAGTGAAAAGAGATTTTTCATCCAGCTTCTTAACGAGTGCTTTCAGCGTTCGCCAATGTGGAGAGTAAATACGGCTCCACGTTGATCGTGAAACTTCAAGCCTCGAGGCGAGCATAGCGCCAGCATATTTTTTAAATGAGCTGTTTGACTGCGAACATGCGTTCTCCTGCACCGCAACCCAAACGAGTGAAGAAAGGCGTTTCTGTGTCTTCCTAATTAACCCAGGTGGAAGACATTGTTGAAACTCGCACCAAATATGTTCGCATATTGAAATCTGATGGCGAAAATCCAGATCATAACCGTAGCAATAACGCAGCCATGCCTGTTCATGCTCTGATAGCAGATTAACAGCGCGTCGCCACGGTGACGCCGCGAAATCTCTAGCACTAATAGGTGGCAATGGCCTGCGCCTGCTGCGCGTCTCTAATGCGTATGCGGCGGTATGCTCAGCCCTGACCTTCCTTTTCCCACCTTTGCCATCTTCCAATTCGACAGTATGGATAGGTATACATGTGAGGCGATTTTTCTCCGCTGGTGGATTCTCACTGAATGCTTCCAATTGACCTTTTGTTTTTCCCGAGCGATCGGCCAGCGCGTTCCGCAGATTGATGCGCGCATATTCAAGATCCTGCGACCTCATGAAATCAGCCCCTCTCGTTCCCAGATATCGAGCGTGCGAAACACGCCCTCGGCGTGCATCAGGCGCAGTTCCTCATGGGTGTATTCAGTTTTCAGACGACCATCTACAGCTGCGTGGCAGTTGTCGCAGCAGATCGCACCTGTCAGATCGCTGGGTTTGATACCCACTCCGCATAAACCGGTCAGGCGGTAATGGGCCAGCACACTGGTCTCAGGATTGAAATTGCATACGCCTGGAATGCGAATTGTGCAATCACGCCCACGAGCCGCTATGCGTAAATTTTTTTTCATGCGGCAAACTCCATGAGCTGCGCCGCGATCCTTTCTACTTCAGCAGGAGAGTTAAATTTTCGGAATAAAATATAATTCCATAAAACGTTCAGCACGGATTTGTACAATTGGCTAAATTCGATTTCATCCATGTTGGCAAATGAAATAGATTTAGCTCGGCGGTTGCTGCTGCCGTCAGGATAAATATGCTCTGTGTAGTAACCCGCCTGAATTGTTACCCATTCCCGAAATGCCTCAAACGATTTCAGTAGGGCAATGTCCTGCGAGCGGGTATGTCCGATATCAGCCATGAATTGTTCTGCGGCATCTGAAAGTGGCAGGCTATGATTCTTCCCTATTCGTTCGCATAGGTAATTAACGAAACCGTTAACCAATTGTCGCTCTTCAGGCATTATCAACCCGCCTACTGGTGTCCAGTAGTCAAATCCAAGCTGCAATAATGAAAATAATTTTTTATGGAATTTATAATTGCGAACGCGTCTGAAATCAGCGTGGATCCACTCGCCGATTTTGATGCGCTGCATAAACTCGCCGTCTTCAGGTGTTGCCGGGGCCAGCGATGTAGGGCCAGATTTTACAAATTGTATGCGTGCCATAATTATTCCTGTGGCACAGCGATTTCTCAGTAGGCTGTTCAGGCCTGGGGCTAATTATAAGCGTTCCCCACGCCCATCAACAAGATATATTCCCATTGATTCGCAACGTTCCTTAAACGAGCTGAAACTCGCTATAAACTCATCTGAAGCCAGTGCAAATCCGTTCAAAAATTTGCCTTCACTATTTCTGAACACCACAACAGGACGTTCATACTGATCAAACCCCGGAATTTTATCGTCAGGAATAAACATATGATTTTCTCACTTAAAAATTCAAATTCCGTACTGATACGTCCGTGTTGCGCCGGAGTATTTAACTCTCAAGAAAAAATTAACTCAAATGTTAAAACTGACATAAAATTGACCAAGCTGTTTGCGTAACCCGTTATAGGTAGTAAATTAAACTTATTTTAAACTCCATGCCAAAATTAAAATATTTCCTCAGAGTAAACGCAGATCAGGCATTATTATATTTAAATAGTTTTTTATATTGGTTATCAAACTGGCATATTAATATTGCGATGCGTTTGACGCTCTGACTTTACTGATCAGATCATTAAACTGATTTACGCGCTCGATAAATTTAAACTCTTCGCTGATGAAGTAACTGCGGCAGGATCGTCCCTTTTTTTCGATGCGTCCCTGAATGCGCTCGGAGTGTGCAAAAATCTCGGGCTAACGCTTTTCAAGCGGTATGCACGTTGCCGGTTTTTCATGGTCAGTTCAAGATTACAGTTCACTGAGTCTTTGATGGTTTTCAGCGCCACCCATAAGCTGGATGGATTGTAGCCAGGGTATTTCTCCCCACGATAGCATGCATCTCCGGCACGGTGAGTGTCTGGCCGAGAATGAGTTCAGCCAGTTGAGCACCTAAAATTCGTACTCCTGATTTCATAAAATTTCTCCTGAGTAGTTCAAAATGCCCCCACGGGGCACGCTGCGTATCATCGCCGGTTCAGCGCCCTCGGAACCCTACCGGGATCTCGTAATCCATGCTCGGTGAAACAATCGAACCTCCGCTAGGTCGTTCGTCGTTCCAGCGTTCGCCGTTCAAGTACGAGGCTGGCAGCAGCTTGTCGAATCCGAATACGTTGGCACTCAATCGCAGCCGAATATCCTCGGCCAGCATCCTGGCGAAAACATCCGGCGGCCCACCGTTTGATTTTTTCCAGACTCGGTATTTTTTTTCAAACGCAGGCAGCGCTTTGGCTTTGGCTGCCTTCCTGAGTCCGGCAGGCCAGAATATTTTTTCGAATGCCTGCCTAATGAAATCCGGTAGAGCATTATCGGTTCGATTCGGGGCATTTTTTGAATCGGACATATTTTGTTTAATTTGTTCCTGATCTTGTTCCTGATCCTGATCTTGGCTTGGCGGCCCCTTTGAAGCCCCTTTAAAGCCCCCTGTGCTCTCACGCTTAATTAACATGTGAAAATCACCCTGATAACGGTCAAAGAATGCAGGCAGGAAGGGGTTTTCCGGCAAGGATGCATACTCGTTGCGCACACCGGCACAACGGTTATCACCAGGTTTAAGGGAGCGGCCAACCTGATACGCTGCCATTTCATGCACCCATACCATCTCTGAATGCTCGTCATAGCTACAAAACCCCGCTTCGATGGCCCTTTCAAGCCCCTTCGATGCCCCTTCTAAGCCTAAGCCCGTTTCATGTGCCAGATAAAGTACCGGCAGGTAATACAGACCTAACATATTGGCGTGGGGTGACGTCATTAGATAAAACGCCACAACCTGCGCCTCCGCTCCCGCATTTCTTAACTCCCGACCTGTTTTCCCCAACCAAAATTGAGGTGATACGGTTGCGTAATCACGCATACATTCCCCGATATAATCACTGCGCGCCGACAGTACAAAGCGGTTCAATAACCGTCCTGATCGCCTTGAACGCAGATATAGCTTCGTTTAATTCTTGCAGTGCAATGGCTGGGGCGGCACGAAGAAGAACGGCATTAACGGCCTCTACACTTTCCTTCGCTGCCAACGCTGCTAATAAGATGGGATCGTCCGGATATTCGAGGCGATATCGTCTTTGCACCGGCAAAGCCGCAAGCACGCTGGGCATCAGTTCGTTCGCCTTTCGCTGGTAGTAAGCGGTTTTACCTCGGAACGCGCGCTTGATTGTTTGCTCCACGTTGTGAAACCCCGCAACAGTACGTGCTGATTTTCGAAAATCAGCATGGTGTTCCGCGATCAGTGCTGCTACGTTTTTCCAGCCAATTTCAGCAGCCCATTCCTCAAGTTCCTGCTTCACTTCCCTGTGATTGATTTTCATGAATCAGATTTCCTTTCTGTTTCTCTTTACGATATTCGTCATAAATATCTTTGTTATAAACCAAGGTTCCCTCAGAGGCTTCCACAAGACGCTGCGCCCGGCCTTCTGGCACTAACTCGCCCCACTGAAATACGGCCTGAGGACTAACGCCTGCAGCTTTAGCTAATGCAGCTTGGTTTCCCTGAAAAAAAAGGATTGCATCTCTTTTGAACACTATTTCATTCCCTCCATGTCAAGTTTGCTTGTCAAGATTAAACGTCAAGAAATATTAAGTCAAGTTACCTTAATATCTCTTTTATGAACAAGACAACTATCGGTTCCAGAATCCTGCAGCGCCGTAAGGTGCTGGGGCTTAGTCAGCGTGCGCTTGGTAAAGCTGCACAAGTAACTTATGCAACTATATCTTTATGGGAAGGTGATAAGACCGAACCTAAGGGTAAAAACGTTTACGCCCTAGCTAAAGCACTCCAGTGCTCTCCAGCCTGGATCTTGTTTGGCGACGAAGACCAGTCTCCGCAGCCTCCTATAGAGGTTTCTGAAGAGAATGAGCTTTCAACGAGGCACCGTGAACTGATAGATCTGTTTGACTCTTTGCCCGAATCCGAGCAGGAAGCGCAAATTCTTGAGCTCCGAGCACGCGTAGAAAATAACAACCGGTTGTTTGATGAACTGCTCCTTGCCCGTAAAAGACAAAAAAACTTGAGTAAATAGAAATAGATACCAACTATAACTCTCTTAACCCTTCTTAACACAGTATAATTCTTGTCAAAACCCGCCTGCGCGGGTTTTTTTATTCTTATTTTTCAATCAACTAATCTTTTATCTCGACTTTAGTGTCAAGTTATCTTGTAAAATTGCTTGATCTGAAAAACAAGTTAACTTAACTTAACACCAACAACAATCACAGCACAGTGATTACTCAGAAAACGTTCCGCTGACCCGGCGACAAGGGCAAAAAAGGAAGAGACGATGAGCACAACACGTATTCCACTAATTAAGGCATACCAGGCAGCAATTATCTCAATAGCGAAACACGACACCCTTAAAAATGCACGCAGCGCCGTTTCTGCAGCAGAACGAGCTGCCGGCACAGCTGGTGTTTATACCTGGGGTAACAGCACCAAAGCAGATTTCCTTGAATATTGCGAAATCCGCATCGCTGATTTAGTAGCACATGACCACGCTGAAGCGCTGGAAATGGATAAGCAGGCCACCCATTTTCGCAAAGAGCAGGCTGCACTGACTAAGCGTGTTGCGTGTTGCCGCCATCATGGGTAAAAGCAATGCGCCGGAACTCAATACAGCACCAGTTTGATTTCGCCTACACCAGGGCAATTCGGGCGCCATTGGCGTCGCCGGAACCGTAACCGGCACAACAATGAGTTAAGGAGGACGTATGACAAAACAACAGGCATTGATTTCCGCACGTAGTAAAGCCGTCATCGCCAAATTTCTGGGTGATCGGACTATGCGAAACGAGGCGCTTAGATTGTATTTCTATGCAATCGGTGGTCGGTCAAAAAGTCATTAATTAATTTTTCCAGCACTAAAAAATAAATATACCGCGTTGCGGTAGGGACTCACTCAATCTTAATAAAGGAAATAGCAATGAAAGAATTTAACGGAACCGCTCTTGAAACTGTAATTAAGATCCCACTGAAAAGGATTTTCCGCTTATTTCGAGATGGCGAATATTTTGGCCATCTAATAGCTGAAGAAACCTCACAGGGCGGCAAGCATTCGACCATTTTCACCCCCTTCACCAGCGATGGCCTTCTGGATGAAACCCGCTGTTTTAAATGCGCGATTAAATCCCTGATTAAATTTCACGAAAAGTCTGGTGCTTTCCAGCCATGTGACCGTCGACGCCCATCAGTAGAGTTTGAGATTCACGTTATCTCGTTAGGTCGCCCGCAACTTCATTGACTTAACGCTGCCCCGTTCGCGGGGCACTTCAACCGCGTGCGCATTATCCGGTGTTCAGGCGGTTGCGGTGTAGCTCAGCGGAAGAGCGCCTGGCTTTGGCACGGGGTACGGGAGGTCGCCGGTTCAAATCCGGCCACCGCTTCAGAAGATGAGAATTGCTGTGTGTAGTCCTTCCCCGCGTCGCCGCGGGGCTTTTTAAAACGTATCTGAATGCGTTTTACAAAGCCAACAATAAAGGATGGAGAAAATGCAGACTTATATTATTTATATCCGCCCGGAATCACCAGATTCCGAACTACCGGAATTTGTGACCGCAATTCAGGCGCGCACTGAGTTCCTTGCAAAAACGCAGGCCATGAGCCTGCTGGAAAACGAATTTCCTGAAACGGCGTTTGAATATGCTGAGCCTCTGAGCTGTGCGGATCGCCCTGGTCTGGATCGCCCAAAATTTAATGTTCTGGATGCTGAGTTTATGAATACTCACGTCTGGAATGAAGAAACTCAGGAGATTGAGCCATTAGAACAGCCTGAGGAAACCAGCGTAAATTTCGATGCCCTTCCCTCTGGCACAAAAATGGCCGTTCTGGTCCGGTTCGGTAGTACTGAAATCACCTCCAGCCAACTCAAAGAAGCCATAGCAATCATACAGGATGAGGCTAATACGCTTGAGGGCCACATGATCGAGGCATTGAGCCGCACTAAATCCGTAGCGGCAATGCACCCTGAAATTCTGCTCCAGCTGATCAGCGACCTCGGCAATAATTTCGAGCCTGGTGATAACTGGCCTCAGATCAAAGCATTCATTGAGCGCTGGCAAAAAGATCGTCTGGCGGCACGCAAGGCTGCCAGCAATGTAACCGAACTTCGCACCCCCTCCGGCGCTACAGCAGGCGGCAAGAATGCTACCGACAGATCAGCTGATCTAACACATAACCATGACAGCCTGGGCCTGGAAATTGCCGCGGCACTTCTCCCGTTCGAGTTTGATATCTACCAGATTCCGGCAGCGGTCTACCGCCGCGCAAAAGAAATGGTTGCGCTGAAGGAACAGGATTGGGCCGCATGGAACCGCGCCATGATCGCAACACCTGGCATTCTGGATTATTCACGCGCTGCAATTATGCACTGCGTCAGAACCGCACCAGAAAACATTCACCTCACTGCTAGCTCACTGCAGCAGCACATCAACAAAACCCTGACTGAAACCGATCACGCAAATCCTCTGCCTGAAATCGTGGCAATTGCATGTGGTCAGCAGGTCGTTAAACCAGGGACTGATAACGATGAAACCAAACCGGACGATGAAGACCAAGAACCGCCACTGGCTGATGCAGCGAACACAGCTGGAACAGTGGAACCGGACTCAGATGAATCGAATGGCGCAACGTCGGGCGTGGCGGATGTATCACCTGTAGCCGAGCGTAGCGGTCCATTTTACGCTCGTAACGAGGCTGGCGAGGTTAAGCGCTGCAACAAGTTAAAGGCTTTGGAACCCCTGCTGGCGCAAGGTTTTACGGAGATTAACAAAGAAGAGTATCTGCAACTCAAAAACAATCCCCCTGCACCGATCCCCTCATCCGCTGAGCATGATCCGCAGGCTGACCAAAACAAACCTGTAGTGCATGAACTCGGTAATGGCCGCTTCAGCATAGAGGGGCTGATTCTGACGCAGAACCCAGCACCTCAAGCGCCTGAGCCTGCCCCCTCAAATGAGGTTGAAAAACCGGAAAATGCACCGGTTGAGCATTCTGCTGCTGAATTCCAATCAATCGGGGCCGCACTTGAAAATGACCTCGCCGACAAAGGGGACAACCTGAAAATCTGGCGGACCGTGATGCGCACAGACCCGCGTTACACAAAAGATTTGGCTGGGGCTGGGTTTGAGGGAACGACCATCAATGCTGAATACATGGTTATGCGTGCGACAGAGATTTTCGGGCCGGTTGGTACCGGCTGGGGATACGAAGTAATCGAGGATCGCATGCTGCCAGGCGCACCCATGTCCGAATCCATCTGGGAAAATAACAAATTCATCAGAAACGTTGTCTTACGCGACGCTGATGGCTCCCTGATTACTGAGCAAAATCACAGCATCAAAATCAAATTCTGGTACCGCACAGACGCCGGCACTCGTGGCGAGGTTGAATCCTATGGCGCCACCAAGTACCTCTATAAAACTAAAACCGGAATTATGTGTGATGGCGAGGCGCAGAAAAAATCACTGACCGACGCTATTAAAAAAGCCCTTTCCCTTCTCGGATTCTCCGCTGATGTCTGGCTGGGCCTATATGACCAGGCTGAATATAAAGCTGAAAACGCGCTGGAATTCGATATCCGCAATGCCAGCGATAAAGCAGAAGACGTCACGCGCATCCGTAAAGAGCTGGATGACAAGTTCAAGCTGAACACTGACACCATGCGCGCAGCTGTTACCCCAAATGAAGTCTCCGGCATTGCCTCTGCCCTCACCCGCGTTATGGGTATTCACCTCAAAGCAGCTCGCGAGAAAGCTGACACCGAATATGCCAAATATCTGGAAGGCCGTTTACGCCGCCTCGAAGAAGTTAAAGCCGAATGCCTCGCTAAATTACAGGAGAACGCAGCATGAGCAACCGCACTATCGACCTCGCATTAGAACTCAGCAAACTGGAGGCGCTGGCCTCAGATGATGGCGAGCTTACACCTGAAATGATTGCCGACACCCTTGAAGGCATTGAGGTGATGCTCGAAGACAAATTTGACGCCACCATGAGCGTGATCCGCAGCTTTGATTCCAAAGCGGAAGCCTGCAAAAAAGAAGCTGCGCGGCTTACCGAACGTAAAAAACATTGGGACCGTCAGACATTCGCGCTAAAAAAATATCTGCTGGAATGCCTGATCACCTCTAACCGAACAACATTTAAAACAGCACTGAATACATTCACAGCCCGTAAAGGCTCTGAAAGCTTGGTGATAGACAATGTGGATTTAATCCCTGATGAGTTTGTCGAGTCATTTACCGAGGTGGTTAATAAAACCAAAAATGATGAACTCAAGAAGGCGCTGCGTGACATTAAAACTCAAATCGAGGCGTATAAGGCCGACGGCAAAGAACCGCCTGAAGAGTTGCTGAAGCAGATTCCGGGCGCACATCTTGAAACAGGACCGCAGACATTACAGGTCCGTTAATCGCATAAATTATTTTTCCGGGAGTGGAAGCAGTAATGAACAACGATTTATTTCACGAACTCGTCTGCGACACATTATACCGGCCTGATGATGGTTGTGATTATACATCAACCATCATTTGGGAAATGCGCGCCGGTATGCGCAGGCGCTGCGGTGATCAAACACACCGACCTGAGCCAATTAGGGTTGTAGCTAAAAATAAAAAGGAAAGAGCCAAGCGCATTAAGAAACGCAGGAAGAAAACCATTTTAGTTTAGAACCTCCTGTGATGCGCTACTGCACAGTTTATAGAAAAGGGAAAAAATCATGGCTAACTCATTTAAGAAAATGATCAAAGAGAAAATTATTTCTCGCAGCGATAGCGGTATGTTTATCAGTCTGGATAACATCCACGTCAAAGAAGGTTTTAATAAACGGGAGAACGACGAGCGCACTCGCCTTGCTGATGATGACCTATTTGCATTTCTCATGGCTGGAGGAACCGTTCCGGCGATTGAAGCCGTGGCGCGAGACGACGGCGGCGTATGGGTGGTAGAAGGCCATCGCCGCCGTCGCTGCTATGAACGCTGCCGCGCTGCGGGTAAACCGGTAGAGCGTATTGCTATCGTTCCATTTGTGGGAAGTGACATTGATCGCCTGGCGCGCATCATGACTTCAAATAATCAGCTTTCTCTCAGCCCTATTGAACAATCGGCAGTCGTTAAAGAACTTGCTGCATTTAATCTGAACACTGCCGAAATAGCTAAATTAGTCCACAAATCAATACCCACTGTAGAGAAGTTGCTGGCCCTCAGTGCTGCAAATCATAACGTGCAACAGCTTGTTAAGGATGGCGAAGTTTCAGTAGATGTTGCAGTGGACCGAGTTAAAGAGCACGGCGAAAAAGCGGCTGACGTTCTTGAACAGGATAAAAAAGCCGCCGCTGCAGCCGGTAAGAAAAAAGTTACTCGCAGTGTTATCACACCTGAATTGAATGCAAAGAAAGCCAGACGCGCAGTAGCCATTTTAGCGGGCGCACTTACTGGTGAGGATGAATGGGAATTCACTCCAGACACCTGGAGAGAGCTTTGTGAAATCATAAATGAACACAGGAAAATTAACAGTGTGTCATCTGAAATCAAGGAAGAGAATGTATGACAGTACAGAGATTTAAGGCTGTTTCCGCTGCCGCAATCATGCCAGCCACTCAAGGTACATACGTCCTCGCGTCGGAATATGACGAAATTCTGCAGCAGAACGCCCGGATGCGTGAGGCCATTGAATTCGCCATCGCGCCAGACCTCTGGATGTTGATTTGCGCCGATGAGGGCGCATGGCGTTACAAACGGGGTGCGCCCAAATATCAGGACGTTTTACGCCGCGCTTTGGAACCGTCCAATCAGCTTAGTGCTGATAAGGATATTGAGAAATGACCGTTAAAACCCATACCGGAACGGTGATCACGAACACCGGGAAAAAACAGGTGAGACTTCACCAGAACGCCACAACCTGGGTGGTTAGTGGAAAAGAGTATTACTACAAAGAGACGGGCCTTCGTGGAGGTGCAGGTGGAGGTACACGTGCCCGCCTGCTGCTGGATAGCATCGCACCTATCTCAGTGAATGAAATCGTTAGGGATGGTGAGTGATGGCTATCTGGATTGAGTTGCGCTGCGAACGTCGCGGTGATGGACTGGATGCATCATCAGGTAAACGCTGCTGGTCTGATGATAACAATGGGCTTGGAGAAATGGCTGATGACACTCTCGTAAGTATGGCCAGCGTGTACCAATTTCTCAAGCAAGACGCCGCTAAAGCGGGCTGGAAATTAATTCGTGGCGAAGGCTGGGTATGCCCCTGCTGCTTAAAGGAAGAGCCATCATGAACGCAGAAGAGAAGCTGGCGCTGATTTCGAGATGCAGATGCCGCATTGAACTTACTGACATGATTTTGCGTAATCATCGTCCCGATAGAGAAATGCGAAAAATTCTTGAAACTGAAATGCGAGTCTTTCAAATCGCACTTGCCGCCCTGACCGCGCCCGCCTTAAGCCTAACTGAACTGGTGCCGCCAGAAATGACAAATGAAATGGCAGCGCAACTATTTTTCGGTAAGGCGATAACAGCTGTCGATGTTTGGAATACCTGCCGCGCCGCCATCCTGCGCAACATTGAGGAGGCGGGTTAATGCCTAAATCCCCCGCCGAACGCAAAGCAGCGCAGCGCAGCGCAGCGCAGCGCAGCGCAGCGAGTGAGCCAATAAGGTCATTGTAAAAATGGGTGATTTTTGAGAATCAATTTTTTTCCGGCCAATCTGTAATAATGATGGCCGGTCATGGGTTGAGCATGACACAGATTAATTTGAATGTTGAATGGGTGGTGGAAAAGGGACTCACTCACCTGACTGGTTTAAGTGACCGTCAAATTGAGAACTACCGGCAAAACTGCTGGATCGAAGGGGTACATTTCAAGCGCGTTTCACCAAAGGGTAATGCGGGAAATAAGGGCCGAACGATTTGGTACAACTACCCCAAAATTAACAGGTATATTCAGGACTGGTAAAAATGGCAATGTTACCTACAGGCGTGGAAATCAGAGGCAAAAGCATCTGTATCTGGTTTATGTACCGGGGTAAACGATGCAGAGAAATTCTCAAGGGATGGACCGCCACTCCTGCCAATATCCGAAAAGCCGGAAGCCTGCGATCAGTGATTGTCAGTGAGATCAATCTGGGTGAGTTTGATTATCACGCGCGATTCCCCTCCTCTCGCAAAAACGCTGGTATTGTAACGACTCTGGCTATTAACACATTCGGAGAGTTATGCGAAGCCTGGCTTAATATAAAAAAAACAGAACTCACTGCAAATACTGTACGCAAGACTTTGTCGCAGATAAAAACTTTAAGGTACGTAGTTGGTTCTGACACGCTTATTGCAGAAATCAGGCATAGCGACATCCTCAATTACAGGTTACAGATACTGGACGGCGACACTCTCTATCAGGAGTCCCGACGGTCCAATAAAAAAGGCAGAAGTGTCCGTACCGTTGATAACTACGTGTCCCTGTTGAATGCCCTTCTACGCTTCGCATATTTATCTGGCTACATTGCCAATAAACCGTTTGAGGGGATTAAGAAACT
>Ga0153975_1000030_pt1 | contig 51086 bp, 68 predicted proteins | sample TSGA059MetaG_FD_104694 | JGI IMG/M metagenome (GOLD analysis project Ga0153975, IMG submission 104694) | Attine ant fungus gardens microbial communities from Georgia, USA - TSGA059 MetaG | ecosystem: Host-associated > Fungi > Mycelium > Unclassified | place: USA: Georgia, Yuchi Wildlife... | reverse complement strand
TTTCTCATCACAGGAGCGGCACGGCTCCGGCATCCAGTCAAAACCGCGATAGCGGTTGAAGCCGAACGAGTTATACCAGATATCGTCCAGGCGCTGCGTCAGTACCGACGGAAACTCGACCGGAAGCTGGCGCGCACTGTGGCATGGCAGCGCGGTGCCCTCTGGTGTGACGCTCAGGAAGATTGCCCCCCAGCCGCCCATACAGGGCTTAGGTCGCTCTTCGTAGTAGTCTGGCGTCACAAACAGCAGATTGGTCAGATTGCCGCTGTCGCTCATCCGCTCACGATAGCGGCTGACTACCGCTTCCGCCTGAGCGATCTGCTCACGCGTCGGCAGCAGGCCTTCGCGGTTGAGCTGCGCCCAGCCGTAGAACTGACAGGTCGCCAGCTCAACGTCATCCGCTTCCAGCTCAATGCAGAGGTCGATGATCTTATCAATCTGGTCGATGTTATGGCGATGCAGCACAAAGTTCAGCACCATCGGATAGCCGTGCGCTTTTACCGCTTTCGCCATCTCCAGCTTCTGCTGAAACGCTTTCTTCGACCCGGCCAGCGCCGCATTCAGGGTTTCGTCACTCGCCTGGAAACTGATCTGGATATGATCCAGACCGGCCTCGCTGAACGCATCCAGCTTCTTCTCGGTCAGGCCGATGCCCGAAGTGATCAGGTTGGTATAGAAGCCGAGATCGCGCGCCGCTTTGATCAGCTCCGGCAGATCTTTACGCACCAGCGGTTCGCCGCCGGAGAATCCAAGCTGGACGCTGCCCATGGCGCGTGCCTGACGAAACACCTCAATCCACTGCTCCGTGCTCAGCTCCTTCTCCTGCTGCGCGAAATCCAGCGGGTTGGAGCAGTAAGGACACTGCAGCGGACAGCGATAGGTCAGCTCGGCCAGCAGCCAGAGCGGCGGATTCACGTCAGGTTTATGAGGGGTCACGGAACTGTATCCACTTCTGTTCATAGGCTGACTGCAGGAACTCCAAAACGTCCGGCCCCACGCCGCCCGCCTCCGGGAAACGGCTATCCAGCGTCGCGATAATCGCGGCGATATCCTGTTTGCCATCCACCAGCTCAAGAATGGCGGCGGCGGTTTCGTTCAGTTTCGCCATGCCTTCGGGATAGAGCACCACATGGGTATCCTGGGCGGCTTCCCACTGCATACGGTAGCCGCGACGAAACGCGGCAATCGAGTTCTCATTCATCTGTTATACCAGTCGGGTGGTGTGCCACGCCGCCTTGTCGGTGACGGTGTGATAAGGCGGACGTTTCAGCTCATAAGCCATGGTCATGGCGTCCAGCATGCTCCATAAAATATCGAGCTTAAACTGCAAAATTTCCAGCATCCGGTTCTGCGTTTCCGCGGTGGTGAAGTACTCCAGCGCCAGCGCCAGGCCATGCTCTACATCGCGGTTCGCCTGACCCAGGCGGCTGCGGAAGTAGAAGTAGCCCTCTTCTTTGATCCACGGATAATGCTGCGGCCAGCTGTCGAGCCGCGACTGGTGGATCTGCGGCGCGAACAGCTCGGTGAGTGAGCTGCAGGCCGCCTCCTGCCAGTTGGCACGGCGGGCGAAATTGATGTAGGCATCGACGGCAAAACGCACGCCCGGCAGAACATGCTGCTCTGACAATAATTCTTCGCGCGTCAGCCCGACCGCCTCGCCCAGCCGCAGCCAGGCCTCAATGCCGCCCTCTTCGCCGTTGCTGCCGTCGTGGTCGAGGATGCGCTGCACCCATTTACGGCGGGTGGCGGGATCCGGGCAGTTAGCCATGATCGCCGCATCTTTTAGCGGAATGGTGGTCTGATAATAAAAGCGATTCGCCACCCAGCCCTGAATCTGCTCCCGCGTGGCCTGACCGTTATGCATCGCGATGTGATACGGGTGATGAATGTGGTAGTAAGCGCCTTTGTCGCGCAGGGCCTGTTCAAAGGCCTGCGGCGACAGCGTGTCAGTAATCTGCATGATTTAGCCCTGAAGATGAATCGCCATTCCGTCCCAGCTCACCTCTATTCCCTGCTCCGTCAGAAACTGACGCTGAGGTGACTGCTCATTAAGGATCGGATTGGTGTTGTTAATGTGGATCAGAATTTTGCGTTTAGCCGGCACCGACGCCAGCAGCGCCATCAGCCCCTGCTCTTCCGCCAGCGCCAGATGGCCCATCGCCTTGCCGGTGTTGTGACCCACGCCGGTGGTCAGCAGCTCATCATCCTGCCAGACGGTGCCGTCAATCAGCAGGCAGTCCGCTTTTTGCAGCCACGGCAGGATCACCGCATCCGGCTCGCCCAGACCTGGCGCGTAGAGCAGCGTCTGTCCATTCGCCCGGTTTTCAATAAACAGCGCCACGTTATGGCCCGGCAACGGCCGATCGCGATAGGGCGAGTAAGGCGGTGCATTACTGATGATAGGAATCGCGGTGAACTGCAAATCGGTGCAGACATCGACGCTGAACGGCGTCAGGGGCGCAATTGGCCGGTGCTGTAAACCGCCGTTCCAGTGGGTGAGCATCGGAAAGATCGGGAAGCCGGTACTGAGGTCGGCATGCACTTCCGGCGTACACCACACCTGATGCGGGCAGCCCTCACGCAGGCTCAGCAGCCCGGTGGTGTGATCGATCTGGCTGTCGGTGAGGATAATTCCCCCGATCGCCGTGCCGCGCAGTACGCCCTTACGGGTCAGTTCTGGCGTGTGCAGGATCTGCTGGCCGATGTCGGGTGACGCATTACATAACACCCAGTCTTCACCGTTATCGCTGAGGATAATCGACGATTGCGTGCGTGCCTGAGCCTGAATGGTGCCATTACGCACGCCGTGGCAGTTGGCGCAGTTACAGTTCCACTGCGGAAACCCGCCACCCGCGGCTGAGCCGAGGATTTTGATAAACATAGAGGAAAACCAGAAGTTGAAAAAAAATGCCCGCTCAGAGGGCGGGCAGAACGATTAACGGTTGGAGATGTAAAGAGTCACTTCCAGACCGAGACGCATATTAACGAAAGTTGGTTTTTTCCACATGAGTTACTTCCTCTTGGTTAACAGTAAATGTGCTGTCTGAAATCGGCGTGACGGCTGTTAAATGAGAGCACCGTCACAATTTCCAGGCAGATGTTGCGCCAATGGCGCGTCGGGATCAAGCCCGGAACGTAAGGAAATTGTTATCACAGCCCGGTCAGATGTAAAACCCGCTGCCAGTTTCCCCATGCCAGCTTCTCTGTCAGTCTCTGATCATAGCCCGCTTCCTGAAAAGCGGCGAGCAATCGCGGCATTCCGCTGACATCGCCCAGCGCGGCCGGAGGGGTAATCCCGTCGAAATCAGAGCCAAAGGCCACATGGTCGCTGCCCATTATCTTCAACAGGTGATCACAATGCTTAACAATTTCTGTTAATGGCGTGTCAGCGTCGCGTTTTCCGTCGGCGCGCAGAAACGCATTGCCGAAATTAATGCCAACCAGACCACCGCTGTCGCGGATCGCAATCAGCTGATCGTCGGTCAGATTGCGCGGCTGCGGGCAGAGCGCGTGCGCGTTGGAATGGCTGGCGACCAGCGGCGCGCGGGAAAGCCGGGCGGTCTCCCAGAACGTCTTACTGTTCATGTGCGACACGTCGATCATCATCTTCAGCTCACCCGCCTGCTGAATCAGCTTTTCACCGGCGGCGGTCAGACCCGGTCCGGTATCAGGCGTGCCGGGAAAGGAGCCGCTGACGCCTTCACCAAAGCGGCTGCGCAGATTCCAGAATGGACCGATACTGCGCACCCCCGCCTGCCAGAAGGCGCGCAGCTGCTCGCCCTCCTCGTCCAGCGCATCGGCCCCTTCGATATGCGCCACCATCGCCAGCACGCCTTCCGCGCGGCAGGCGGCAATCTCGTCACTGCTGCGGCAGAGTCGCGCCCGTCCGCCGGACGCAGCGGCCAGCTGCTGCAGGATATCGAGCTGCTGCCACATGATTTGCAGCGGTTCATACGGCTCATCAGCGCGGGCCGGTACAGCGCTGGCAATGTAAGCCTGCGGCGGTACAAAGATCGCAAACAGCCCGCCGCCCATTTTGCCCTGCTGAATGCGCGAAAAGTCGAGATGACCCCGTTCAATCCCCTGATAAAATGCCTGCGCGGGTGCATCGCGATGATGCAGCCAGAGGTTGAGCAACAGATCGTTGTGTCCGTCAAAAATCAGCATAAGTGTTCACCCGGATAAACAGGCGACCATGCTAACCCTGCCTGGTGGATTCATCAAACAGGAGCGCACGCAGAGGCTTGTCACTTTTGCGCGTCAGGTTGTCACTATTGCGCGCGCGGCCCACAAGACGTATCGGCAGACTGGTAAAAAACACAAGGAGAATCCTATGCTGACCCAACCTGCTGATAAATATCGCCCCTCCCCGCTGATTGAGCTGCCCGACCGCCAGTGGCCGTCGCGCCAGCTGACGCAGGCTCCGCGCTGGCTCTCCACCGATTTGCGTGATGGCAATCAGGCGCTGGCAGAGCCGATGGATCGGGAACGGAAAATGGCGTTCTGGGATCTGCTGCTGCGCTGCGGGTTCCGCGAGATTGAAGTTGCCTTTCCCTCGGCGTCGCAGACGGATTTCGATTTCGTTCGTGACCTGATTGAGCAACAGCGCATCCCGGAGGAGGTGACGTTGCAGGTGCTGACCCAGGCGCGCGAGGATCTGATTGCCCGCACGTTTGTGTCATTACAGGGTGTGCCGCGCGCTATTGTGCATCTCTATAACGCCACCGCGGCGCTGTTTCGCGAGCGGGTGTTTAAACAGAGCAAAGCGGAAATCGTGGCGCTGGCGACGGCGGGCGCACGGCAGATCCGCGCAGAATGTGAGGCGCAGCCGGAGACCCAATGGACGTTTGAATATTCGCCTGAGACCTTTTGCTTTACCGAGCCGGAGTTTGTGCTGGAGATCTGCGAGGCGGTGGCCGATGTCTGGCAGCCTGACGCGCAGCGGCCAATGATCATTAACCTGCCCGCCACCGTGGAGGTGAATACGCCCAACGTCTATGCCGATCAGATTGAGTTTTTCTGCCGCCACTACAGCCGTCGCGACGCCGTCTGCATCAGCGTACATCCGCACAATGATCGCGGCACCGGCGTCGCCTGTGCAGAACTGGCGCTGCTGGCGGGCGCTGACCGGGTCGAAGGCTGCCTGTTTGGCAACGGCGAACGCACCGGCAATGTGGATCTGATAACGCTGGCGCTGAACCTCTATACCCAGGGCATTTCACCGCAGCTCGATTTCAGCCAGATGCATGAGGTGATTGAGGTCGTGACCCGCTGTAACCAGCTGCCAGTCCATCCGCGTCATCCTTATGCGGGCGAACTGGTCTTCACCGCCTTCTCCGGCTCTCATCAGGATGCGATTAAAAAAGGATTCGCCATCCGCGCCGAACAGCAGGAGAAAGAGTGGCTGATGCCCTACCTGCCGCTGGACCCCGCCGACATTGGCTGCAGCTATGAGGCAGTGATCCGCGTGAACAGCCAGTCGGGTAAAAGCGGTGCCGCCTGGCTGCTGGAGCAGAATCACGGTTTTCAGATGCCGCGTGCGCTGCAGCAGGATTTCAGCCGCTGTGTTCAGCTGGAGACGGACCGGCACGGCGGCGAAATGACGCATTATGCACTGTGGCAGCTCTTCTGCCGTCAGTATGGCGTGACGCAGCCTGCGGTGGCATTGCAGCGGGCTGACAGTCAAAGTGACAGCGGCGGACAGACGCAGATCATCGCCAGCGTGCTGGTTCAGGACCGCTCGCTGACACTGACCGGCAGCGGCAACGGCTGGTTGTCGGCGGCGGTGAATGCCCTGCGCAGCGCGTTTGACCTGCAACTGACCATTGAGGACTATCATGAGCATACGCTGGGACGGCGCAGCGACAGCCGTTCTGTGGCCTATATCAGCTGCGTGGATGCCCGGGGTGTACGGGTCTGGGGAGTAAGTATCGACAACGATACGGCCCGCGCCGCGTTGCAGGCGCTGCTCAGCGCGGCAGGCCAGTTTCTGCAGGCGGGAAGTAGTCAGTGGGCGCAACGCCCAGCAGACGACAAAACATCGCACTAAACGCGCTGGGGCTTTCATAGCCCAGTTCCAGCGCCACCCGTAGCACGGAGTCGCCCTGCGCCAGCCGCGTCAGGGCGATTGCCAGGCGGGCACGTCGCACCCAGTCGCTGAACTGCAGTCCGGTTTCGCGCATGAAATGACGGGCCAGCGTGCGGCCCGAGACATTCAGCTGAGCGCTGGCACGCTCCAGCGTCCAGCTTTCACCGGGCGTCTGCTGGATCTGCTCGCACAGCGACTGTAACCGCGGGCTGTCGGGCTTCGGCAGCGCAAACGGCAGCACATCCATGCCCCGAATCTCATCCAGAATCAACTCCATCACCCGCTCAGCCCGGCTCCCGGCACTGTACTGCTCCGGCAGGCTCAGCGCCGTGACAATCAGCTCGCGCAGCAGCGGCGAGATCTGCACCACCTGACAACTGGCGGGCAGATCGGCACGCGCCAGCGGATCGATAAACAGCGTACGCGCCGCGACGCTGCCGGTAATGTGCAGCGCATGGCGGGTAAACGCGGGCAGCCAGACGCCGCGACTCGGCGGCACTATCCAGCTGCCGAGCTCCGTCTCGACCCGCACCACACCGCTCAGCGTGTGGATCAACTGGGCGCAGGCGTGATGATGCCAGGGTTCACTGGCACCGTGCAGGTAGTCGTGCGCCAGTGGCACCAGCGGGCGCGTGCTGAAGTCAAAATGCTGCTGACTCATTGCGCCTTCAGATAGCGGTAGATGACCGCCAGATCCTCTTCACCGAGTCCGGCGTCCACCGCCTGCTGCCAGATCTGAGCGATGTTCTCCAGCGCCGGCAGTGGCGTTTCAGCCGCATCCAGCGCCAGGCGGGCATCCTTCAGCGCCCAGATCAGATGCATCTGCGGCGTGTAGTCGTCGCTGGCGATCATCCCGAGCTTCATTTTCGCATACGGCGCGGCCAACGGACCGCCCTCCAGCACCTGCCAGAGATCGTCGGTGGAAAAGCCGAAATCCTCCGCCAGCCGGGTGCTCTCCGCCAGGCTCTGCATCATGCCGATCAGCCAGCTGTTGATAACCAGCTTCATCCGGGTGCTTTTGCCCGCCTCGCCCAGCCACTTTGTCCCTTTGCTGATGGCGGCAAACACCGCTTCTGCCGCCTCGGCACGGCTCTGATCGCCGCTGGCCAGCACCAGAATCTGTGCGTTTTCTGCGGGTGCTTTGGTGCCGGAAACGGGCGCGTCAATAAACAGCAGATCCGGTCGTTCCGCTGCGAAAAAGGCGATCAGCGCGTCGGTTTTTTCCACGCCGATGGTGCCCATCTGGCAAAGCGTCGCACCCTGCTTAAATGCCGCTTTAGCCTGATGCAGCACCTGCTCTGTGGTGTCGCCGTCGGAGAGCATGGCGATGATCACATCGGCTTCACGCACCGCCTCTTCCGGTGAATCCGCCAGCTGCAATCCGGCGTCCAGCAAATCTTCGCCGCGCGCGCGGGTGCGGTTCCAGCCGTGTACGCGAAAGCCTTTTTTCAGCAGGTTGGCGGCAAATGCGTGCCCCATTGCGCCTAATCCCAGAACCGCCACTTCAGGTTGTTTCATGCTGACTCCCATAAGTTTGTGTCTGCATCCGTCAACGCTGGATGCCTTATTACTGCAAAAGATGGATTCCAGCCTGGCGGTAAACAGCAAAAAAATCCAGCGTGAAACGGTGTACCCCGGCACCCCGAAGCCTTACCATATGCGGCAATTGTTCCACCTGGTTCATTTACGCTTCTTTTTTCAGGCCTCTGATAATGAAAATACTCTCTCTGCGTCAGGCGACGCTGCTGATGTTGCCTGCCATTTTGCCGCTGCCGCTGCTGGCGGCGGATAATGACAATACCCTGGTCGTGACGGCCGCTCCGCCGGAAACGGGCCTTAACGAACTCGATACCCCCGCCGCCCTGAGTGTGGTCAGCGGCGACGATATACGTCAGGCGGCACCGCGCGTAAACCTGTCGGAAAACCTCAGCAGCGTGCCGGGTCTACAGATCCAGAACAGACAGAACTATGTACTCCACCTTTAAAAATCATGTCTAATTCTATGTTATCTCTATGGTTTAAGGGCTAATGCAGAATGAGTCATGAAAAATAATGTACTCATTTATGTACTCAATTTATCTTTGATTTTTGAAGTATAATTGGGTGAATTTAACTCTCAGGAGGGAATTGCTATGTGGAAGAAGCCAGCATTTATTGATATGCGCTTAGGTCTGGAAGTAACTCTGTACATTTCTAACCGTTAATGAAGATGCCCGCGAACGTGCGGGCATCTTTCAAATAATTGGCCTGCTGGGTTCATGGACGGACAAAACCTCGGCAGTCACCTTCCCCAGCACGATAACTCCTTCCAGCCCTTCTCCGTCGATCGTCTCACCGTCCTGAGTGATAATCCCTGTCCTGAACAATCTGCCCAACTGGGAATAATCCCCGAACTGAAAGGCCACTTTTTCGCCTGATTTGCCCTGAACCGTCCTGTCGACGATTGCGAATCCGGTTGGCGTCTCGATCATCAGCATGTGAGCCGGGTGAGGCATTAAAATTTTGTTCAGGTCTATTCGGCCTTCAACATAATCCGACGCAGGTGATGGGAATCCCATGTCATATTCCTCCGTTCGGGTTGAACTGACGGTAGGTCTTGGCTTCACCCTCCTGTGTGGAAGCGTCGCGGAATGTCACCGTATTAGCTCTTATCCACTGGTTCGCTTCACGCAGGCTGAAATGCCAGTTAAGTAGCTCCAGTTGTCGAACGAACTCCTGAGTCGTGACGACAACGCCCCGTCCAGGCTCACGCCTCATCGCGTTAATAAAAGCGTCTTTAATTTCGTAATCTCTTGCCATGCTAAATCCTCCCATGATAAATACTGTATGTATAAACAGTAATATCGATCAGTGGATTTGATCAAGTTGAAGTGAGCCACAGATTTGTAAAGGGTCTGATGGAAAAGGATATTTTTGGTTGGCGGCTTCGGCTGGGGGTGACTAACATCAAATTACCCACCCCGTAGCCTGCTCAGAGAGGCGCGGCTGAGTCATTGCCCGGTCGCCGGGCTTTTTTATCCGTCCAGACCGTCGAGGTCTTTGAGCCTTACACCCATAGCTTTGATAATCTCCGACTGTCCGTCGATGATTTTCTGCTGGGCCTGTAGTGCCTGAGCCAGCTTAGCAATCATCGGGATGTGATTAAGATAATATGCCGTGTCATTATTGGGATCAGCCTCAATGTCATAATCATCTGGCAACCCTTTCCCGCTGACACATTCAGGAGATACTTTAACCAGATCATTTGCTATGAAACCAAGCTGCTCAGCTGTCTCAGGAATAATGCCGCGAGCCTTCATTTTAAAATCAGCTGGTCGCCACTCAAGAACTTCCGCAAGAGCCTTGTCAGCGTCTTCACGGTAGGTGATGTCTTTCTTCAGTCCTTTATCTGATGTGCTCGATAGCGTGACATTACCGACCTTGCTGGTATCAACCCATGCCTCAAGCTGTGAGGACGTGTTCCAGAAAAACGAATAGGTGTTAACTCCGTAAGATCCATCACGTCCCTGTTTGCCTGTCATGCCGCGAACATTTTTTAGCACGCTATCGCCAAAATCGACGTTACCGCCCGCACTGGAGCCACGAATAAAGTTCAGATTTGCATCGCTACAGTTAATTCCCCAGAGAGCATTCGCATCGCCATTCCCACGATACAGGTTAATACCACCACTATAGCTGGCACCACCGACGCGCAGACCACCATTGATACGAAATGAAATATTCCCTGTTCCGGCACTGATCTCAATTGCCTGCGACTCTGTGTGAATAATCCTTGCGGTATAGTCGGCTGAAGAATTGTTGAAATGGAAGTCAATATAAGGGGTACTGCCCATTAGCTCTATAGCTGGCGTAGTGAGGGCGCTGGTCATGGCAACAGAACCATCACGTTTAATTAAGCCACCCCATGCCGGACCTGTGTACTGGCTGCCGTCTGGAAGCGTTACTGTCACGTTTCCGGTGCCGCTAAAAATCTGCTGCCAGTTCTGCTTGTCCAAATTGAGGCCGCGAATAGCTCTGGCTGTATCAGCTGCCGTCTGTGCGGGGATACTGACCATTGCACCATTTGGTAACGCAGTCCATGCAACACCCGATGCTGTTGGACCGTTATAAGCCGTAATGAGAGTAACGCCAGTAGCTGAGTTGACGGATTGAACAGCGAGCGTATAGGTCACGCCACCAACGATAGCGATAATAAAATCGTTGGCTTTAAGTTCAGTTGCAAAGGACGTTCCTGAGCCAGTGATAGTTGTGGAGTTGTTCGTTAATGCAATAGTGCCTGCTGGCATAGCTTTCTCCGGGCAATAAAAAACCCGGCAGGGTGTCCGGGTTCATGGAAGATCATTGGTTAAATTGGCTTGAAAATGATTTTTAACGGAACATCTTTTTTGGGGGCATTTTTTGGAAATTTCCAAGTAGACATTTGACGCTTTACTTCGCGGTCAAAAAGGTACTTTGGATGGACATTTAAGATTCTGATATTACTAACACCCCCTTGTCGCGATACGTCGTAAACCAGCTCAACCTCGCCTCCAAACCTGAGTTTCTCTGCTCTATCAGGATAAGTGATTTTGTTCTCTGCGTGTAAACTCGCTGACAGAGCGATTAGCAGCGCCGTTAAAATATGTTTCATATCCACCTCCATTTTCTTATATATCACATCCATATATAATTAATATAAAATCGCAAAAATGATCTTACTGATAGATTATTTTAACTAAGGTTTGAAAATATCCCGTATGGAATACGCATGCCATAAGGTTTCAGCGTGCTAGCCCATGACTGCTGGAGTTGATTTACCCACTGACACTGCAGCGTTCCATTCTGGAATCTGAAGAATGGCCCAGAGAAACCGGTGGCTGATCCATCATCAGAAATATTTCCACCAGGCACTGAGCTCACAAGAATCCATGTATTATCACCTATTGCCTGTGAATAAACAGAATTATCTAAATCAAAGTTGGGCGGGACATCGAAAAACCCCAGAATGCGAGGTATCTTTGCAGCCATAACTGCAGACCACACTAATTGCCCTGCTGAGTTAAGAACGTCTCTGTAGCCACTTTCTACAGGCATATCACTTCGACTACGCGCCATTGAGCCAGCATTGGCAGTCATCCAATCAGGGCCGGTGAAAAACATCTTGGCATTGTTATTTGGCTTGAACCACCGCAAGTTGTCATCTAGTGGGACGCTCGCGTTCGCATGCCCCATATCGGTGGAATTTCCAAGCTGACATGAAATGTTGTAATAACCTACATCAGTTATGCCCGTATAGTTAACCGTATCGCGATAATAAGTACCTTTATAATCTGAATCAATTACAAGCGCCCCGGCAGAGTTAAAAACCTGATATCCACTCATATGAATGCGTACATGTCCAAAGTTAAGGTAACTGCAGCGGTATATGCTGAGAGTTTAAATATGCGATATCCGCCATCATATGCACGAGCAGCAAAATTAGAAGGAGTGAAATAAACAGAGCTTGAAGCTGAAACGACAACAACAAATGCTCCTGATGTCGTCAGCCCCCCAAATGAACCAGTAACTTGATTTGAATTTGCCGCCATGGTGACGGATGTTCTGCCAAGATATCGAGTGTTGTAATCTCCAATATCAACTATAAGCTTCCCATTTGCATCCCAGCATTGAAGGCCACCTGGCATTCATTCTCCTTACCAGAGACCGTCTCTGATGCGTAAAGTGCCATTTGAATCATAGACCTGTCTTAATGTTCCTGTGTCTACAACCCTGCCCGAGCCATTTGCAGCATTTCTCTCAAATGTCCCATCTTTACCCAGCCTCCAGCCAGCTGTCCCGGCAACATAGTTAGTTGACTGGATATACGCAGCGATCATCGCGCTGGTAATTGTCGCATCACCAATAAAAGCTGAGTTGATGATGGTCTGCCCGTTCTGGATGGCAAAGAAGGTTTTCGGCGTCGCGCCAACCTGCGACATTACGGCAAAGCGATCTGCCAGGAATAGAACCTGCGTCTGCATACCGGAAGGGCTGTTCTCAACGCCAATCCCCATACCAGCCGCATACTGGCGACCGTTGCTGTCTACAGCGACTTTTACTGAGTACTGTGCTGATAGCTTGCCATTGGTGTCAGCCAGCGCCGTCGAAGTCTGCTGAATGGCTGCCACGTTGTCACCCACTGCCGCCTGCACCTGCTCAAACTTTTGTGCATAAGCCTGGTCGTTAGTGGCGATGGTCTGCTTAACAATCAGTATGTCGGCACGGTTCTGGTTATTTGCGCCAGCGATTGCCATCTGGTGATCAACCGTTGCATCAAGGTTCAGCGCGTTCTGCAGCATGGCATCAATGTTAGTATCGACTTTGGCGATGAGCTGCTTACCGGCATCCGTTTTCAGAACCTGCTCAGTAATATCGCCCAGCAACGCGGTAGCATCAACACTGCTGGCACCTTCAACAAACTTCGTCCAGTCGCCAGTATTGCCTATGCGGTCCACCAGCCGGGCGCGGTACCAGCGGCGAACGCCTGCGGGCATCGGTCCATGCTGGTAGCTGACGCCGGGATAAGGAACATAAGCCAGAAACTGCGGATTCTGCCCGTCTGCCGTTGTGGCCACCTGAATCTCTGTATAAGAGGTATCACCGGAACCATCAGGAAACGCCCACGTTACGTCAATTGCCCAGACCACATTGTCAGTAGCACGGAGGTTAACCGGCGTGCCCGGCTTACCTGCTTTGCCAATTAGTGAGGTTGAGTCGGCGTATCCCCACGGAGAAGAGACCTCAGCGGCATTAACGGCACGCACGCGGACATCATAAACGCCGGTGTAAATACCCTGAATACTGAAACCCTGTGCGCTGGTCACTGCGACGTTAATCCAGTCGCCTTTGTCCTTACGCCACTGAGCCACGTAGCTGATTGCACCCTCAGCACGGTCCCACGTTACCTGCATTGATGAAACAGACAGCCCCTGCTCAACAAAGCTGACTTCGGTGATTTTGATGTTGGCCGGTGCCTTAAGCACGCTGATGGGCGTGACCGTGATTGGCGCTGGCTCAATGCGTACGCCGTCATCGATGTAGCGGTACTTGTTGGGATCGTGCTGCACGCCGGTAATGGTAAACGTGCCGTCATCATTCCCGGCTACTGAGGTGACGCGGAAATACTGAATTGCCAGAGCATCACTGTCGATAGCCCAGACTGCGCCCGCCACCGGCGTAATGCGAAATGAGGTGTTCACGCTGACCGTTTTCTTATCGGCGCTGATGCTGCCGATTGTGCGGGTCTGCGCGGTGCCGTCCGGCAGGTTCACAAACAGTCTGTCACCTGCAGCGTAATCAACAGCGCGGTCGAGCGTGATGCGAAGACCATTAACCGAACTGATGCGGCCACCGTTCTGCTTACCACTGCGGAACGGGTCCGCTACACCGATAATTTCAGCGGGGATCGGAATGTAACCGTCCAGGCCGACGCCGAATGAAACGGTGCCATCTTTGGCATTAGACAGAATGGCCCAGCGCCCGCGCCGGTGCGCTTCGCTCTGAGACGTGCAGCCAATGGCCGTCAGGCTCATCTCGCGCACATCGTAGCGCTGTACCAGGTCTGAGTCGTAAACGCCTTCAACCGTGTCGGAGTAGTGGTTAACAGGATCGGACCAGCTCACCTGACAGGATGAATAACGGTTCTTGTAGCTGCCTCCAGCATACGTGAACAGGCCGTCAATGACGTTCGCGGCGTGGTAAACGAAATCAACGTCTACGTTGCCGTCTGAATCGACCTGCGGCACGTCTGCATTCACGAAAATCTGACTGTTACCCCAGAACGTGATGCCTCGGAATATCGCCGCAATATCCTTCAGGACGGTGTACGCATCCTGCTGACTCTGGATAAAGACGTTACATGTAAAGCGCGGCTCCGTGCCGCCTGCGCCGTCTGATACAGGCTGGTCGCAGTACTGAGAAATGCTGTACAGCTCCCACTTGTCGATCATCGTGGCATCGACGCGTGTCCCCATACCGAAGATTTTATCCAGCACCAGGTCATAGAAAATCCACGCCGGATTATCGGTGTAAGCGTATTTGAAATCTCCCTGCCATGAACCTGCATAGGTACGTGAAACCGGATCATACGTCGTCGGCACGCGGACCAGTCGCCCTTTTGGCTTACAGCTTACCTTCGGAGCCTGTCCGCTGAACTGGCTGGCATCGACCTCGATATACAGCAGCGCGGTGTTGGGATAGCGAAGTTTGCTGTCGATAACCTCAGCGAATGAGAACACCTTGAAGGCATTAACCAGCTTTGATGATGTCGAGTCAGCAGTGATGCGGCGCACGCGGATAGACCAGCCAGACGTGGCTTTAGGTAAGTCGATGCGATGATCGCGCTGATATTCTGAGGTAGTTTTCCCATTGAAGCTGCCATTAACAACGGTGACCCACGAGCTGCCATCTGTTGACAGGTCAATGGCATACTGCGTCACAGTGCCTACCATGTCGCCGTTATCTTTATACTGATACTGCACCGGCAGGCTCAGCTTAATGCGGACGGCATCGAGAGTCAGATTGGTGAACTGGCGCGTCCAGGCGACAGACTGCGTAACGGCAACGCCCACTGACAGCTCGTTATCGACTTCAGGCATGCCCTGAATATAGGTCTGGTCCTGTGTTCCCCTGCGCCAGTCCCACACGACGCCGGTAAAGTTATAGGTGCCGTCTTCGTTCGCCAGCTGCGTATCGTTCAGGTAAATCTGCTGCGCGGTTAAATCGCCCTGAATCTCACCCTCGGAGATAGCCAGCAGCATTTTTAATTTGGCGATAGACAGCAGATCGTCTGGCTGCTCTACCGGCGTATGGGCGCTGCCGCCGCCACCTTTACTGCCATGAATCACAGCACCTTCGAGAAGTCGCATATTTTACCCATAAAAAAAGTCACCATGAGGTGGCCTGAGAATTACTGATCGAATATCAGGATGTCGCTGATGTACAGTTAAGGATATGTTGAGTATTCAGCCCGTCCATGTTTGAGGCATGGGCGCACATATCAATGAGGGATGGCTGATTACCTCTGGAAAGGAAATTACATGAAATTCAAACTAGAAACTTTAGGCGGTCTATCAAATCATCATGGTGATAACCATAGAATACTAGCCAATTTGAAGGGTGATGATGACTCTAGTCACAGCATTTGGGTTGAAGTTCCTCATGGTCATGCCCAGACTATGACAATTAAACAACTTGAGGAATTGGCTATTCAAAAAGCGCGCGAAAACTTCTCAAAGTGTTAATGGAAATTTGATGTTCAGACTTCTAAATTTGCCAGTTCTACCGCTAAGCTAGAACAATGCGCGTTAAGAGCATCCAAAGCCCGGACAGTTGCTTCATTCTGGGCTTTCATCTCTTCTAAATTCTTTTCTCAAGCTTCGATACGCTGATCTAATGTCATGGTCCTTCTCCAATTATTTATTGCTGATCGCTGGTAAAGCTGCCTGCACTGATGATTGCGCCGCCGATTTCCCGCATCCCGTAAAGCACCGGCACCGGATAGCCCATGGCAACGGTATTGACCGGCGCACCAAACGCATAGTTCGGCTTATTGTCCGTGCTGGATGATGCACCCACGTTAAGCTTTGGCTGCGGAGTCAACATCTGCACGACCCCGCCCAGCAGCATGCTGATACCCATACTGGTGAGCGCGGTGACGGCAAGACCTGCCGCTGTGGTTGTGCCAAGCGCCGCGCCATAGAGTGCCAGTGAGCCACCCGCGGTGAAGAATGCGGCCACAATCGCGACGGCACCGATGATGATCTGCAGCGTGCCTCCCCGCTTTGAACCTTCCAGAACAGGCTCCATCTGAAACTCGGTCGCCGCTGAGGACATATCGAATTCCTGCAGCCCGATATTGTCTTTGCCGCTGAAGAAGGCGAACCGGATGTGGTTGAGGTGGGCATTTGACACATACTTTTTAAAACCCGGCACCTGTGAGCACATTGCACGCAGCAACTCACGTAAATCAGCAACGTGGAACTGGTGAACCGGGCCAAACATTTTTGCGATCCGGCCTTTGAGTCGCATCGTTTTAAGCATTCATCAGCTCCTTTCGGCGCACGATACGCACGGTACGGTTACGCCAGTATTCGCCGTAGGGCACCCGTGTAGACAGGCTCCCGGCGTTATGATGAAGAATGATATTGTTGCCCAGATAGATTGCGGCGTGATTTGTTACCGGGGCGCTGATGCGCATCATAATCATGTCGCCCTCACGCATCTCCGCTGGCTCAACCTCCACAAACCCCTCTGACTGCCAGTTGTCGTCATAGAGGCTTTCTTTGCCGTTTACCCACCACTCATAGTCAACAGACCAGTTCTTAAGGGTGATGCCGTGCTCACGCTGGTACCAGTCCATGATGAGCGTCCAGCAGTCATTGCCGCCAATCAGCCACGGGCGGCCAGTGTAGTCGCGGTCAGTGCGCGGACTGATGGTGCAGAAGTCGCCGTCCGGCCACGACATGATGCCCCACTCCACGCCTGAGAAGTCGCACTGAACCCGGTCATGCTCTGACGGGATAAGCTGCGGCACGTCCGGGTGAGAATGGATAACCATCAGAATGTCGCCCTGTGCCTCTGCTGCCCGCTTATCCTCCGGCGACAGCGTGAAATGCTCGGTCGGCGCGTCAGCGATATTCCGGCAGGGGATGTAGTTCTGGGTCCGGCCTGACTGGATGACCAGCCCGCATGCCTCTTTCGGGTATTCGGCGGCTACATGCTCGCGTATCGCCTCAAGAATTTTTTTACGCATCGTCATTTACCCTGAAGATTTGCTGCCGGGAAGCCGCCGAACGGCAATGGCTGGTCTTCGCCAAATCGTGCTTTGCAGTCAGCCATACGCCCGCCGCAGACATCTTTTGACGGGTCATTGGTCGCCGTGCCGTCTTTGGTAAAATACCGATTGCCTGCGTAATCGCATCCTGTGCCGGTGCGGTACCAGCCACGCATGCACCAGGTGCAGACCGGCGTAATCTGGCGCGATGGAAGCTGCAGGCTCTGGATATCAAACGGAGAGCAGAGTTCAAAATCCACCTGAGCACGCGTCTCGGAAGTCTTCGCATTCACGTAAAACAGCTGAACGCGTTCCTCCTGCGGATTGGCGTTTGGGTTACCCGCCGTCCAGTTTGCCGCATCGAGATACTTTGCGAGCGTGGTGTGGATGCGCACCTTCGCCTTAACCATGTCGTCAAACTGCAGGCAGAGCGCAGTCACATAGTTGCCCACGTTGCCGACTGAAAGCTTTGGCGTCGGCTGTGAGCCGGTGCTGCTCATCTCCATGCCGCTCAGCTCATACGGATGCGGGTCGTACTCATTGCCCTGCCAGATGATGGACGGCAGGTTTTCCGCTGCATATGACTGCCAGCCTTCGGTCGGCAGGTTATACGCATGAAAGCGCAGCACGGTATCAAGGCCGAAGGCCGTGCCATCAATCTCAATCAGCTGGACCAGACTCCCCGGCTCCAGCGCCTGAATGTCCTGGTTAAAACTCATTTTTCACCCAATAAAAAAGAGCGCATCAGCGCCCTGTTGTTATCGTGACATGTCACGGTGCGAAAGCTTGTTCAAAGGTAAAACTGATTTCCACGAAATTGCCGTTGATGAAGTCGGGCCGGATTGAATCAGACTTAACGCGATAAAGCTTTTTCTCTCCCCACGGATTGACCCACCAGCAGGAGGCGGTGACGTGTGCTTTGAGAAAAGCCCTTACGGTCGCCATTTCTGCTTTGCTGCCGCTGCAGGTTACCGGCCATGACTCGCGCTGATCGTTAATCCCGACACCGGCCACCTGCTTATATCCGTCACCGAACTGGGCCTGAAGCGTGGCAACGTTGATCTCCTCCGTCGCTCCTGTTCTGACGCACCAGCTAAAAGTATCAGTCGCCATTTTTCACCATCAATGTTATCCGCCACGGTAAAGTATGCCGCCAGGCAGTATCTCTTTCTTAAGACGGTCCGAAAGTACAGTCTGGATCATGCTCTGCAGCTGTCGCGCAGTATTGGCCGTATTGGCACTACTGGTTTCTCCGGCCCCGCCACCCTCAACTGTGACTGGTGCGTTTACAGAAATAGATGTACCGCTGCTGCCACCGCCATTACCTATCGCACGCACACCAAGCGAGCCATCTGCTGCACGCGTCAACGGCATAATCGCTTCGGGACCCGCCTCGCCCATCAGACCAGCACCTTTAGCGAAGGCAAACAGCGTCGGAGAACTGACAACCGATCCGCTGTACTGGCTCAGGTCATGGGACTCATACACGCCCCCTTTGGCGTTAAGCGTCAGGTTGTTGTATGAACCACTACTGAATGAGTTATTCGCTGTGCCACCGCCAGCCGATGCAGCGCCAACCGCAGCGCCACCGACTGAACTGACAATGCCACTCACCAGATTGACCGCGGCCATCTGCAGAGCGACTTTAGCGATCATGCTGAGTACCGAAGAAGCCCAGTCTTTCCAGCTGGCTTTATTCCCCATCAGCATGGATGAAACGTTATCCAGAGCACTATCCATAGAGCTGCTGACGACGCTTGCCGCTGAGGCTGAATAATTGGATGAAGTGTCCAGCCAGTTAGCCAGACCGTCACTCACGCCGCACATCCAGTCTGTCTGCATGGCATCCATGCTTTTGTAATAGTCTTCCTGAATTTTCAGGCGGTCGCTCATGGCGCTGCTGATAGCGCTGGTTTCACGTTCATAGAGGGATTTGGTGATATCACCAGATTGATACTGCGTCTGAAGTTCACGCTGCTGATCGAGGTATTCCCGCTCAATGCTCAGGCGCTCCTTCATGCGCTGGCGCTCTTTATCGCCCTCACCGGCCCCCTGAACGTCAATATTCAGCGATGATTTTGCGTTGCTGTTCTGCGCTTGCAGGTTGGCAATGAATGCCGCTATTTTGGCATTTTCCTCATTCGCCTTTTTGACCGCATTCAGCCGGTCAACTTCCTGCGTCAGAAATTCCAGTCGCTTCTGCTGTGTGGCGTTAAGCCCCTGCAGTTTGCCGTCAGCAATATCAAACTGAAGTTTCTGCTGTTCGGTCACCACAGCCGTCTTTTTGCCGGTTGTGTCAATCAGCTCAATCTGGCGCATATAACCGCGCTCAGTAGCCTTGAAAGCAGACTCCAGCTTTGCAGCTGAAGTGTCTTTCTTCACCTTCGCCGGCTTGCCGTTTGTTTCGCCCTTATCAAGTCCGAAGTTCAGTAGTGAAGAAGCAGTTCCCGGTGTGACGTCAGGCGACACTTTGATGTCTTTAGGCTGCTTATTCAGTTCTGCCAGGCGTCCGGTAAGCGTGGCGATTTCGTCAGATACCGCTTTAACACTGTCGTCCTTGCCCATAATCCAGCCCAGAAAGGTCTGGCTGCCATCGTACATCCCGTTGCCGCGACCTTTTGTCGTGCTGTTCAGGTAGTCAATGCGGGCCTGAATCTGGTCCGGGTTATCCATATCCACGCGATTACCCAGCGCGGCCATTCTGTTACCGGAAGCGGACGCCAGTTTACCTGCGCCCGCCGCAGCCTTAATCAGCCATCCGGCAAGCTGTGCCACTTGGCTGACCAGGTCAGCGATGCCCTGCAGAACCTGCGGATCGGTCAGCACATCATGAATATCTGAGAGAGAGTTATTCAGCGGGCTGAGGTCAACGTGCGCCAGCCCGGCAGCGATCTCCATCTTCAGCCCTTTTACCTGCGCCTCCATATTCTGAAACAGGGTGTTGACCTTAATCAGATCATCAATGGATTGCGGGTCAGGCGCGACACCATAATCTTTCGCCAGCTGAATAAACTGAGTTAGCTTTGCATTGTTGTTGTCGAATAGCGGAAGAAGTTTTGAAAGGTCATTGCCCAGGCTTTCGAGGATTGTTACTTTGCCTGCGTTGGTGCTGATTTTACCCAGCGCTTCGCCAATCGCCAGCAGCTGCTTGTCGGGTGATACCTTCGACAATTTATCGGCAGACAGGCCAAGCGAGTTAAGTGCATCAACGGCCTCACCTGACTTATTCAGAACCGCGTCACCGATTTTGTCGCTGAGGTCTTTAAAAATATCCGCCATGTTGTCGCCGGCGACACCGGCTTTCTCAGCTGCGAACTGCCACGCCAGCAACTCCTGAGTGGAAATCTTCAGCGACTTCGCCCACTGGTCTGTGGCGTTTACCTGTTCAGACGTTGATTTAAGCAAAGCGAAACCGGCCGTGCCTGCCGCAAGCGCTGCCGCCTGAACCGCGCCGCCCACCGAGAGCAGTGCGGCAGAGCTGGCAGCGGCGTCCTTCTTGACCTGCTTAGCCCACTTTTCAGAGGCACGCTCAGCCTTGTCCATACCTGAAACGAAGCCGCCCACTTTTGCAATCAGGTCAATCGTCAGCGTGCCAAGTGACTTACTGGCCATATCATCTCCAAAAAAAAACCCGCCGAAGCGGGTTTGACTAAGCATCAATCAGTTATTTATTTTTGGGACTCGCGTAACCTTCTAAGTCGAACTTAAACTGTTTAGCGCCTGCCTGATAAAACTCAGCTTCAATAATTACTTTTTTGTGGGAGCTAAGATTTTTGATAAATGATGAGGACTGATCGAAGAAAATAACGTCCGAATTGCCGTTACCAGATTCTGACATTGAGAACTTTTGAATTTTCTCCCCATCAAACTTAACGGATACATGACAATCGTTAAAAGAATTGCATGAAAATTGACCTTTACTTATTACCAGAAGTGCTTCACTTGGTTGTAGATCTTCTGGTTTCTGCCCTTCTTTCAGCTCCGTTTTTTTCGAACGTAAGACAATGGCCATTTTCGAGCCACCATTATATGGAAACTCAAACTCAACGGCGTTATCAGATTCAGTTTGAATGAATTTTTGCGCTGTTCCACGCATCTCATCGTTATTGTAAGTAGTAATCCAGTCAGCGGCAGCCGCTGAAAACGAACTCATCACAATCGCGGAGAAGATTGTTAACTTGATAGCCTTCATTTAGCAACCTCTTGTTTTATTACTACTTCCTGAGGTTTTAATTGCTGTATAGCACGGCAAATGCAATATGGAATAACAGCCCATGCCATTCCCATAGCTGCGCCTGCTGCTTGCTGAGGTGCACTATCAGCTGCAAAAACCATAATAACGCCTTGAATGAATCCAATCACTGAACAAACAATTGATGCTTTCCACATACCAATGTCCTTATTCCCAAAAGTTAGGAATAATCCTAAAGAAAATTTTGACATATGTGAAGCATTTATCATTCAGCATTTACTGATTATCCGTTATCCCCAGCTGGTCATGGCTTCATTGAGTGAAATCGGCTCATCAGCAACAGTGACTTTTGTGAAGTGCAGCGTGAAGTCGGTCGGGCTGAACGGCGGCGTTCTTGCTTCACGGTTCACGTTAGCAATGGTACTTGCCACCACCCCTGCGCTCCACTCGGTGCGCATCATGGGGTTCAGGCTTCCGTAGCGTTCCCGGTATCTTGCCCAGAGCTGCGACTCTTTGAAGGTGATCGTCTCACGCGCTTCTTCGATGGTGCGTCCACCGATGCCGTTGAGGACGAGCTCGCACCAGAATTCGTCTTCAGCGCTGAGCTCGAAGTCTTTCCCAGGTCGTTAACTTCCTGAATGGCCACCAGCAGTGCAATGGTCAGCGCACCGTCGAGAGAGCCACGATCCGGGTCAGCTTCGCCGGTGATGTCAGCCGGGGTGAAAACGGGCTTGCCGAATTCATCACAGATTGATGCTGCGATGCGGCCTGCCACACCATCAACTTTGCCACCCATAGCCAGCACATCAGATGTGGCGGTGTGATAGCCCATCGGACGCACATACACGGTCGCGGTAAACTCTTTGTCGCCCTGCTTCCAGCTGATTTCTTTTTCGACCGGACGCCCGGTAAAGGCACCGGCGGTTTTCAGCGTATCGAGTGTCAATTTCATCGTTTATTCCGTTAATAAATCAGGGGCAAAATCGCCCCTGAAATCAGGCAGAAGCAGCGGCTCTAGGCACCCATACAGCAGAGCCAGAACGCTGAATGGAAGCAGAAGAAGAGACGACCGTGTTGGCAGCGAAATCAAAAGGGAAGTCGGAAACATAACCTTTAAACACAAACCATGTGCGGCTGTCAGGCAACGTCAGCCCATCTACTGCACCAGCAGCGCCATTAGCAGCGGCAGCTGGCGAAGCGGTTCCATCTGACCAGCCGATAGCAAAGGTCAGGTCCTGATCATCTTCAGCATCAGAAATAGACAGGTTATAAAGCATGATGTGACTGGTGTTTTTCGGGTCCGCATTCAGCGTCAGGGATGCCGCTCCCGGCGTGCGCAGACCACGCTTATAGGTCCGATCGAGCCGCTCAGAAAGGCAGGTATCTTCAATCTGGTCGGCAGGGTTACTGCCGGGTGAAAATGCAGTAATACACTCAATTTCGCTCACCGCGCCTTTTGCGAGCACAAAAAGCTGTGTGCCTTGCGTCAGTACAGACATTGTTATCTCCGGTTATAAAAAAACCGGCACATGGCCGGTGGGTGAATAGTTCAGTTAGCGCGGCACTATCCAGTCAACATCGAATGAATAGCGATATCGCCTGGTTGAATTGTCGCGGGTTTGATCGCCCCATCGGGTGATGTAGGCGTGGGACTCGATGGCATCACGCAATGCTGCGGCCACAGCAATTACTTCTTCAGGTGTGTCAGCATAAACATCGACCTGGAGCGTGAACGTATCCGCATCGGGTCGCTGAGACAGGTAATTCTCCGGCTCACCAGTAATGTTCTGCCATACAGCATAGGGATAAATAACATCGTCATCCTGCTGACCAAAGGGATAAAGGCGCAGGCTTTCACCGCCAATCAGGGAATTAACTTTAGGACTGGCGCTACATACGGGAAAAATGGGTGCTATCACGGTGACTGTCCTTTCTTGCGGGCGCGTTTAATTGCCCGGTCAATTGCCAGTTCGTACTCGGTGCCAAAAGTATTAACGACCTGATCGATACTGCTTTCGGCAGCCGGACGCATGAATGGCTGCGCCTTCATTTTTTCCGTGCCGAACTCAAGCAGGCGCCAGTGGGGAGTAGGTGCATTCACACTTTTGTCGGGATGTTTTTGCAGAACCGCGCCGTGCGCAACGCCAATGCGAAACCCAAGGTTTCCCGTCTGTTTGAACAGCCTTCCGTTCCAGCGAAGCGCAACGTTATTCGCGATACTTCTGCCCGTTGACATATCGTCCAGCTGCCGGGCGTTGGCTCTGGCTTTGTCAGCAATAACATTTCCGGCACGACGCAGTGCGGCCCTGCCACCTTTTCGCCTGAGGTCATCGCTGATTTCACTCAGCTTGCCCAGCAGAGAATCCATGCCCGCCAGGTTAAAATCAACGCCATCAGCCATCATTGACGCCCTCTGAACACGGAAGCGTCAGGTAATCACGACCGCTTTTATCGTCAGCCAGAACACCTTCAATGTTAAAGATTTTCCCGACGTAAACGATGCGATGCTTTGGAGTCACATCGCTTCGAAAGCGAATGGTGATACGTGTGGTCACTTCACTTTGTGTGGCCTGTGCCGCGACAAACTCCCGAGCAGACAGCGGGGCAACCTCCGCCCACAGCTTTGCTATTTCCTGCCAGGAATTAACGACTGCTCCCGTTGAAGGGTTCTGGGTTTTGACGGGTTTCTGAAGCGAGACGCGATGACGTAATTTTCCGGCCTGCATAATTACCCCTTAGCCGCCCCGCTAAGATACGTCTGCGCTGGCATATCATCGTCAGAAACGTCAATGACTGACTGATAAACGACGGCAGCAAGTGCCTCATTTGATTCAGCCAGGCGGTTTATTGCTTCGCTCTGAGACCTCATCCCCTCCGCTACCTGATGAAGACTCTCTGCCAGCTTCTCCAGCGTGATCGCCAGCAGACTTTCCTGTAATTCTTTCATTAGCGAGTGCCACCATTTTTTTAAGCCATTCGCGGCGCTTCTGGCACCCTGAACAGGCCATCAGTGCCACTTACGGTGCCGGTATAACAACGCCTCCACGCCAAACGGGATTTCAGACTGGCTCTGCCCGCCTGCCTCACGGTTTGCATAGTAGTGACCGATAAGCAGCAGCATCGCCTGCCATATACCTGAAGAAAAAAGAACCTCTCGCCGAGGCTCTTCGTTCTCTTCAGGAGGCGTAAGCTGTACAACCAGAGTGCCATCACAGTAATGCTCGACAAAGTCAACTGACGCTGCGGCATAACCCTTAATCAGGTCATCTTCATCGTCGTGATCAACTCTGAGGTGCGTCTTTATCTGCGCCATCTGCTGCGGGCTTATTTCCACCTTTGACCACCTTTTTTGCAGGTCTGGAGGAATTCTCGTCTGATGAGGCATCTTCCAGCGCTTCAGCCAGGTGCAACCCGATAAGAGCCTCACCGATTTCTTTTTTAACCACCTTAATCTCGCCCTGAGAAACAGTGCCGAGATGGAAGTGTGAGAACATACGCAAGGCTTTAATCTTCATGTCTGTAAACGCGGCCATTGCTGACCGCGCCCTCCAGTTATGCGCCGCCAGCGGCAACGGTAATATCGCCGGTCACAATGGCGGCAGGACGGTAGTGCGCAAGCGCCAGACGCTCTTCACACAGGATGGTCAGCATATTTTTCACGAAGTTATCGCGATCCTGATTGCTGATTTCAACGGTAGCGTCCATGCGGTCCCACACCTGAGAAGCCAGGCCAAACGCACCAACCGTGAACTTACCTGCTGCCTGAGCGGTCGTTGAAACAACCGGCAGACCCCACAGCACTTTCGAAGCGAAAGCCTGCGGACCGCCGAGAATGTAGTTGCCGTTGGCATCCTTCAGCAGCGCGATGCGGTGCCAGTCAGCCGGGTTAAGTACAATACCGTCCGCTTCAAACTCGCTCAGCGACACCTGATAGATAGCATGTGCCAGAACGTCAGCCCCGGTGTCACCGGTGGCATTGAGTGCCGCTTCGTAGTCGTTAGCGACCACGTTCAGACCCTGAAGATTGTCACCGGTGCCGTCACCGTTGAGCATCTGGTTCTCTTCCACCAGCGCCAGACCGTACATCATGCGGGAGTTGATGTAAGACTGCAGGGCTGGCGCGTCATCCATAATCTGACGTGATGCCTGAATCCAGTGCGCGATGGTTTTCACGTTCGCGGTTTCTTTAGTGAAGGTGATGTTGCTCTCAGGCTTCAGCGTACCTTCAGCTACCGGCGCAGCCGCATTGGTGAATACGTTCTCACGGACATATTCAAGGGCGTTGCTGGAGATGCGGCCCTGAGACAGCAGGTCACGAACAGTCAGACGGCGCAGGCCAGGCATAAGAATGCCCGGATTCTGCTGTGGCAGAACGAGGCTACCGGCAGAGGTGCTGCCGGAACCGATCGCCTTGTCAAAGCTGGTCACTTTTGCTTTGGTACGTGAGCCATCCCAGCCTTTGATCAGGTCTTCAGAGACACGCTCGGCAAATGACTTCTGAGCGGTCTGATCAGGTGAGTTGCCTGCCAGCTTCTGCTCAAGATCAAAAAGGCGGGTGCCAGTAGTCTTCAGCTCGTCCTGTGCTTTTGCAAGGTCAGTCTGAAGCTGCTGGTTAATCTGGCCGTTTTCGTTGATGGATTTACGCTGTTCTTCGATGAGCTGTTTCACTTCTTTTTGTGAATTCTCAATCGCTTTTTCAAGAGTGGATAATTCAGACATGTAATGCTCCGTTATGCGTTCCGCAGGTTAGCGGCAAAGGAAGTTATGCGCTGTGCAAGCGCGTCAATGTCGCCGCTATCGGACTCGCTCCGACCTGCGGACTTAACACTGGCAAGAAATGCCTGTGCTTCTGCACGCGAAAGCCCTGCTGAATCCCTCAGGAAAGCTTCCGCGTCTCGAATGGTTTTGATTGTTTCGATGCTCTTCATGGCAGACACGCCAGCAAGCTCGTTAGCCGGGAAGGTGCAGACGCTAATCTCCCGTAAATAGGAGATGTTTTTAAAGATCATTCCCGTAGTACCGATGCTGTAATCGTCTTTTGATACGGAAAATCCGACTGACATACCTTCAACGGTGCCGTGCTGCATCGCGGCTTTAAGATCAGATGAAGCGCTCAGGCCAGGCGTTAACTGACCTCTGACATAAAGCCCTTTTTCATCCTCTTCCAGCGTCTCCCACTTACCAACCGGCACTTCAAAAGTGCGGTGATTGAAGAACATCGCCACCTTGCGGCTTTGCGTGGCCAGCGTGTTTTTGAAAGCGCCGGGAAGAATAATGTCGCCGTCAGAATCAGTGTTGTTAAACACAGAGGCGTAGCCTTCAAAAATTCCCTGACTGCCATCGCCTGCAAATTTGATTTCCGCCTGGTTAAAGGACAGCGTTTTCTGAATGTCCGGCATTTAAGCCCCCATAAAAATTAAGCCCCGTCAGTGCGGGGCTTAGTGTTTGTGCCGAGGTCGGTAATGGGTATATTTTGTGACTGGCGGGTTGCCACATCACCGCCCGGGAGAGGCGGCAGGTTGTCCAGCCTTCGAACTTCGTTCACCGTGCGGATGCCGGTATTAACCATGATCTGCATGAAGGTGGCGCGACTGGCAGAATCACCGCGTAGCAGGCCATCCAGATTGTGCTCGGCATGAATCCTGCCCTGCTCAGCATCTTTGACCAGCCATCGCTCAATACTGTATTCCCAGCGATCCAGATAGGGTTTCAGCGTGTACTGCAGAAACCCCAGATTCTGCTGCTCAATCCCGCTGCCCCACGAGGTGGATTTATCAACATCCCCGACCAGATGCGGGGGAACGCCGTAAAATCGCGCCAGCTCTGCAACCTGAAACTTACGTGCCGCCAGAATTTCTGAGTCCTGAGGAGAAACGCCAATTGACTGAGTGGTAAAGCCGCTTTCCAGAATCCAGAGACGCTTTTTAACCGGGCCACCAGCGATCTCTTTGAAGTTTTCCTCCAGCTGCCCACGCTGCTCTTTGGTCAGCACCTTTCCGTCAGTCATCAGTATCTGCGGAGACTTGGCACCGTTGGCGAAGAACTCACGCTGATTATCTTCCATCGCTATTGCAACGCCGGCCGATTTCGCACTGAAGGCCAGAGGCGACAGGCCAACCAGACCATTGAAGCCAAAACCTTTCAGATGGAAGATTTCTTTAGTCCTGAACTCGGCATATTCACTGTCACGCTTGTAGCGGTAAATAACGGTTTTACCGTTATCGCTCAGACGAACATCCATATTGGCACTCATCAGCGGAACCATGCTGATCACATCGCCCACGCTGTTTCGCTCAACATGAGCGTATGCATTTCCATACGCGCAGAGCTGCATTGTCATGGCCTCGCGAAACTCAAGCGCCGTCATGAAGTTGTTGGGCCTGAATCTCAGCAGTCTCGCCAGCGGGTTGTCATTTCCAACCTTCTTTCGCTGGTCGCTCACCGTTTCGAACACGTCCAGAGGGAGGGATGCCGTGACTGTGGAAATTAAGCGGATGCAGGCCCACACGGTGCTGATCTGCATATTGCGTTCGTCGGTAACAACAGAATCCCCCACCACGCCGTGTGCGGACGTTCCTGCCATCTGTGAACCACTATCTGGCGTCACCAGGCGTCCACCGGTCAGGATAGAAGCCATACGCGCCCAGAAAGGCGACCGCGTTCGCAGGTCAATGCTGTAATCGGTATCTGCCATTTTAAACGCTCAAAAAGTTATAGATGAAGTCGTCAACGTCGCCCTGCTCCTCCACCTCATCACTGTTCTGCGCACCAATCGACATCGCCAGCGCAACCATGCCATCTATTCTTCCGCTGGATTTACCCTTTACAAACTTGCGATTGCCTGCGGGATCGGTGATGACAGTTGCGTTTTTGGCGCACATTTCCAGAATGGGGTGGTTACCATGCTTCAGCTGAGCGCCAAGAAGTTTTGTTTCCAGTTCGCGCAGCGCAGGAGACATAGAAACAAACCCCTGACCAAACTCCACAAATCGCTCAAGTTCAGCTTCGGTAAACCCGGCGTCAATCAGGTGCGGTCGAAGGAAGCGCATGTTATAGCGGTCAAAAGCGATTGCCCTGACGTTGCAGTTGTCAAAAAGCTTTCTCAGCTCTTTTGCGATAAAGGCATACTCAATAGCCTTGCCAGGAGTCGTATTCAGATAGCCCTGTTTCGCCCATATATCGTATGGCACACGGTCGTTTCGGGCCTTGTCAGCCAGCCCTTCAGCAGGGAGCCAGAATTTACTGTGAACATCACCTTTTGCAGAAGTCAGCACCAGCGCCGTCAGGTCAGACACGCTCGACAGGTCCAGACCGCCCCAGACGGTGACACCGTTCAGATCGTCCGGCTCTTCTTTATTCATGTGCCAGACGGTCTGGCTGACGAACGGGCTTTTAGCCTCAACACGCCGGTTGAGAACAAGGTTTTCAAACTCAGCCTGTCTTGACGGCAGGCGTTTGGCACTTGCGGCCATGTCCAGCACTTCCTGCTGATTCATGAAGACATCAAAGGCAGGATTGGCTAAACGGATTGCCTCAACTGAGAACGGATCAATATCTTCGGGCGCGGTATCCATCCTGACCACAGTCCGCGGGTCAGCGCCGGTCAGTCCGTCATCAATCAGCAGGCTGAGCAGGTCACTGGCGTCAGGTGCCTGCGTACTGATAATGATGGAGATGGGGTTTTCCTGGGCTGCTGTCGCGGTTTCCAGAGCCTCATACAATGGATCACGCGGACCTCGAACCTGACCCAGCTCATCATGGGCAACGAAACGCGGCGAAAAACCATATGCCGTGGTGGCCTCTGCGCTCAGTGCTCGGTAGTAAGAACCCAGGTCCGGGCAGTGAATCTCTTTTGCTGAATCTTTTATGGCAACGTACTGCATGAGCACTGGGTTCATGCGACACATTTTTGATGCCAGATTGAACAGGATTGCTGCCTGATCGCGGGAGCGGGCTGCTGAATAAAGCTGTGAGTTGTGCGCCGCCTCCGGTCCTACCAGGTAGAGCAGCATCAGCATGGCGGTTTCAACAGTTTTGGCGTTCTTACGCCCCCTGGTGATAATGCCGCGCCGGGTACCATGCACGTTGTCAAAAATCGCCCTGAAGTCATCTTTCATAAACGGAGCCATCTTCAGCGGCTGCCCAACAAACTTACCTTCAGGGATCAGGATGTGCTTTTCGCACCAGGCAATATTTCGTTCAGCTCTTGTCAGAGTTTTTTTAACCATCAGCTAAGAGCCTCAGTCAATCTCCCAGGGCTTTTTATCACGCGCAAGATTGTTGTTTGCGCGGCCCACCGTTTTCGGATCGGCGGTTGCCTGCCGGGTAATTCTGAGTCGGGTTGCCAGTGATGATGCAGAACGGACTTCCCGCTCACGCATGGTGAGCAGTTTGTCATAGCGCTTCAGCCCGTCCTCGCGCGACAGCCAGCTCAGCTCAAATTCTTCAATTTGCATTGTCAGCAATCGTGACTGGACAACATGACGACAGTACATCTCCATCATGTCGCGGTGTGTTTCTGTAAAGGAAGTTGCCGGGTTGTCATTCACCAGCCGGACCCACACGCTAATCTCGGGATCGCTGAGATGAATAGACGGCTGCAACCTGCTTTCAGCCAGAGCTGGCAGCGAGACAGCAGACGTCGCAGCCAGAGACTTTCTGCCTCGCTGTGCCATTACTTTTTCCTTTTTTTCTGGACGTTTTTAAAAAAGAAACTGAGGGCGCGGTCTTTAAGATTTTGCTGCCAGAGTTTTATCCCTCCCCCCCTTGGCCGGCATTTCCACAAATGATAATCGTTCTCACTTGCTGACTGGCGCTCCAAAATGGTGCGCCATAAAGCATCAAATGATACTGATTCTCATTTCTCGATGATTTGCAGGTTTTCACGTGACAGGCTGGAAGGCACCAGACTTTTGCCGATACCAATCGGAATCGACATGCTGACCGATGGCATGGTTTCGCCCACCTCATGACTGAACCCGATGGCTGTAACCGAATTGAACTGAATGCCGTCGATACTGAACTCAATCAGCTTACCGTCTCTATATTCAATCTTGAGGTCTTTCATTCATTTTTTCCTTTACCATATAACGCGGCCATCATCGTCGAACTCAGTCACTGTTCCGCCCTTCTCTAGGCGTTGCTTCACGGAGTCATGACAGCGCTTGCAAAGTGACTGCAGATTGTCGGGATCGTGGAACAACGCATCATCGCCTTTATGTGGCGTGATGTGGTCAACAATAGAAGCTGAAATAACCTGATTGCGATTGAGGTGGAACTCACATAGCGGTTGCTTCTGTAGCTGATGATAACGAAGTCGATACCAGCGCTTAGTGTTATAGAGGTTATGCCAGGGTGAATTTGATGCCATATCCTCTCCGAAATTTCATACGTCAAAAAGGTCTATTGACTTCAGCCATTTTTCTCTTAGATTTTCTGTACATCGAATCAAACTTGATTCTTGCTCTTTCGCGGTTCAATTGCTTAAGACTTCTCAATATTGCACCCTTTGGATTCCAATCTTCATGATTAGGAATTTTAAATTTCTCCCTCAATTCTTCGGCAAGATATGATGCCTTAAGACCTATGTTCGCAAATTCTCGACGTCGCAAATCGTAGTATTCGTCTAAGTCGTGATAACCAAAGCTTGGCGAGTTAACATGCTCGCTCAATACATTTTTCGATTTGGTTATATCAATGTTGATACCTATGAGCCGATAAAGCATTAAAGGTTTAAGAAACTTATGTTCGCCTTTGATTGATGTGATATCAAAAAATGGCAGTTGCACCTGATCTTGATATTCTTCTAGGCTTGGAGGCGGATACATTGTGTCATATCCAACATCCCAAGCTACCGCGCCACAGCGGGCAACAAACTCATCTAGTAAAAATATCAACTGAACGATTAGATAACTTTCTTCTGTCTTCCTTTTCTTCCAATCAAAATAAAACTCTTTTATTACATTGACAGAGAGTGGGATTGCGATAGCTAATGACGCACCGATGAAAGAATATAGCTTCTCAGGGCTATCAATAAAACTTGACAAGGCTGACATCTGATTTTTCCGCTAGTTATTTTCGCAGAATAATCTCAACTAATTCAAAATTAGACAAGTTTCAAAATCTAAAATCTTTTGATTTTGCTTCAAGCGTTCTGATTGCCGCACGGTCGATATTGCACTGCCCCAAAGCGCCATATAACTCAGCGTTGAGGCTTACGCTGTCACCGAAGGTCATATCCTGTGACGGTGCTGGCACGTCAATCTGACTGGTGAGTTCAGCCGGAAAGCTTAGCTGCGGCTGCTTTACTGTCCGGTACTCCACCAGCGGCTTTTGCTGCGTCACGCAGCCGGTCAGCAGCATCAGGGGGAACAGGAGCAACAGCACACTTGTCCGCCGCAAGGTAACGCTTAATTTCATTCTGTAGTTTCCGGTTCTGCTGGGCTGTTACGGCACGTTGCTCTGTGACCTGACTCATCACATCATTCTGCTGCTTAACGGCTGTCACCAGCTCAGTGACGCTTGATGCCAGTCCATCGTTTTTGGAGCGGAGGTCGTTAATCTGCTCATCTTTGCTATTTGCCAGCTTCTCAAGCCTGTCATTCGTTGCCCTCAGCTGTGAGTTACTGGCGTTCAGTCCCCACAGCGCAACGCAGATAAGGCCAATGATGACCAGGCCTGAATTGTTTCGGATAAAGCCGATTACGTTGAACATAGAATCCCCTTAGATTTTGATAAGCGGGATTTCCGGTCGTCCAGACCATTGGTGCCACCGTTAATGATTCTGGTGATGCGGTTAACATCATCAGAGTCAGCCAGTTCGTTTAGGCCGTTATTCTTCCACCATGCCGCCGCAGACATCGCCGCAAAGCGATAGCCCAGCAACAAATCAGGATTCGCCACCACATCAGCGCCAAGCTGTTTAACTAGGGCTGCATAGTTCGCCTTGCCGGTAATCTGAATCAAACCCCGACCGCGATAGCGGTAACCATCACCCGAAGCCACATCACCATTACCATTACGGTTTGCGTAAATGATGCTGGCGATCATCTCCTGGTTTGCTGCATGCATCGCATTACGACCATAGGCGCGGGCCTGTTCTGCAGTGATGCGCTTACCAAACATGGCAGTCAGCGCGTTCTCGCTGTAGTTCACCCCCTCTTCCACCTTCATGAACCCGGCTGATTCATGCCCTGTCTGTGCCAGAAAGTGAGCCTGACGTAATGGCGTTCTTATCTGGAACGCTGAGAGGCTTGCCGCTATATGAGGAAACCATGCATCACGCAGCGCATTACTCACGCCGGTAGCTTGCTGAAAACTATTGGCTGTCAGCATTACTGTCTCCCAATCGCTTATCTATCTGGCGGCGTACCTTCGTAGACACGTAGTCAACACCGAGGAAGCCAAGGAAGACCGCAGCAACCCGCGTAATGTCTTCACTGAAGTGCCAGTTGAACACTGAACCAATTACCTGCAGGCTTGGCTGAAGGAAGAAGGCGAAGACGCTGCACATCGCTGCATCAAGCAGACGGCGCGACCATGCATCTTTCCCAACGTATGTGGCTCTAAGAATCGCCATGACTCCGGCAAGACCCGCATAGCCGGTTTCGTTTTTGTGGGCGTAAAGCCAGGCAATCAGGCTTGCACAGAACCCAACGTCTTTGTCCGGCATGCGTTTCATCCTCACCTCCGTTGATTGGCAGGTGCTGTCGGTAGTCATAAGAAAATTGCGCAACACCACGGTGTCAAAAGTGTGTGTGGAGACTGATTGGCGTGCGCAAAAACGAAAAAGGCCCACCGTAGTGAGCCTTTGAATTGGATGTATTGAGCTGTCAGGCGGCGACTAATTCAAGCCGCTTGCCCAGCGCATTCAGCGCTTTTTGGACCGTATCGATTTTGGTCGAGTGATGCAGATCGAAGATGCGCGTCACTTCCTGCTTTTTAACTCCCATGCGTGAAGCCAGCTCAACCTGAGTTAAGCCGGAAGCAAGGAAAGCATTAAGCAGTAGAACCTTCGCCGACACACTGGCCGGAACCTCTACAAAATCGCCAGTAACCGGACCGGGTGCCGGAACTGGCTGATTATCTTCAAAGTAGAAATCAAATGAAGTAACCAGTGCATCCAGCCCCATCGCCAGCGCTTCCTCTCGCGTATCGCCCTGAGTGTGTGCCTCCGGTATATCCGGGAACGAAACCACATATCCGCCGTCACACGGCTCAAGATTAATCGGGTATCGCATATCGTCTTAGTGAAACTTCGCGAGAACCAGCCCCAGAGGGCTGGTTAATTATTTCAGGCCTAACTGCTTCATTATGGCCTTTCGCAGTGGTTCTTTTAACTCAGCGCCGGGATGCCTCGGCATTACACTTCGCTTCCCGTTGTATCTCAGCTTCAGATGGTTAGTACCGTTTGAAACTTCGACTCCCTGAGATTCAAGCCACCGCCTGAACTCGCTCTGCTTCACTACTCCTCCTGTCTGTTGAACATGGGATTATAGTAATCATTTATGCTTACCACGTCAACATTATTGTTTACTAATGCGCGAAATAAATACTTTTTATGGAATGGGACCCCTGACGCGAAAGCGGTAACTGCCTTGCCCATCGGCAACAGGGTTGATTTTATCCCTTGAAGGGGATGAGCAAAACTCTATCCCCTTCAGGGTATACGAGAATAAAAAACGCCTCCAGGCTAGTGAGGCCCGAGGCGCTTTGACATTCAAATCTGTAACTGATTTTAGGATGATAAGTAGTACTGCGTAGTAACGACTCTTAACACATTATCAAACAAAATGCGGACCGCGTGAATTATTTTTTAATTTTTGGACAAAATGAAAACTTAGACCGCAAACCTTTACGTAACTTATTGGTTTCCGGGAAAAAATTAACCATTCTTTCAGTTGAATCCATCATGATTTCTTTACAAATCATCAAACAAACAGTTATATAATGTAAATCAGTATCATTAAAGCACCCAGTACCACGGCCATTAGGCTCCATTCGGTAATATGACATGGTCAATATATGAGTGTAATGAGAGAGCAAGTCAAATATCATCCCGAAATGTGCGTTGTCAATTCCCATTTCATCAAGTAACTCCTTACGATCCGGTATCATCAGAAACTTTCCTGAAAGACATTTATTTCTTCTTTTCTCTGGCAATGACATGAAATAATCATTACTCCTTAATCGCTCTAAAATTTCTTCTCTTTGCTCCTGGAAACCTTCAACTTGCGTTTGATCTTCAACAGAACTGAAAAAATCAATTCTCTTTTTACAGTCATTCAAATGCATGACATTAAGTTTTGCTGACCATTCATTGGTCGATAAAGGCTCTTTTGCAATGTAATAAAATAACAAATTAGCCTCTATAAGTGCACGAGCATGGGGAGCAACAGATGATAAATCCCAGAAATCAAAATCTTTTTTTACCCATCGACTTTCAGGGGTGGATGTAATCATTAATTGCGCATGAACACACATTCGAGTAAAAAGATGCGTCGACCAACCAATGTAAGGCTTCGCCATTTGAACACCAATACCTTGACTAACCGCACAAGCTTCACATACAGCAATATCAAACTCCCTAAGAGCTTTATAAAAGGCTTGCTTATCGTAACCTCTTTTTTTTTCAGCATCAGTCATTAAATCGCTCTCAACTCAATCATAAATTTTTAATAGGATTAATGCATACACATCTTTTAATCCATATCCAATTTCAAATCAAGCCAAGCTAAACATCCTTCAACAAACCCTTCTGCCAGCTTAATTTGAATACGAATCAGCTTCTCATCACATTTTTCGAACTGTGCAAGCCTGCGTTTAGATATGTTATAAAAATAGTGAAGCACTAATAAATTGTGTTCTTCGGGGCGGCGAGTGCGAAGTTTGGCAAGGCATGACTCAATAACAAGACCATCGTCATCAGTGCATGATAGGGTGCTCTTTGAATTCTGTGGTAAAAGCCCTTTAAATCCGGCTGCAATTGGCGAGTAATCGACACCGCTATTCTCTGAGCGAGCCCATCCTGCCCAGCGCTCTAATACCTGTGACATGTCACGCATATTTTATCCTCTCCACACACTTTATTTTTTGTCTGCCCCAATCACTCCGACTGCAATCGAGTGATCGAGGAATCTGAACAGCAGCTCAACCTGACTGCCGTATTTTGCTTCAAACGCTTTCATATCCCGGTGCAGTTCATCGTGATGCGCCCTGCAAAGCGGTATCACGAATAAATCATGGGCCTTTGTCCCCATTCCTCCCTGACCGTGCCCGATGATGTGATGGGGATCGTCCGCCTGCCTGCCACAACATGCGCAGCTCTGCGACTTTACCCATCGTGTGTACTTCTCACTCTCCCAGCGCTTACGCTTTGGGCGCTTCATGAATGATTCTGGTGACTCCGGATCGGCGCGGAGGCTGATTATGTTTTTGACGACCTGTGCAGCGTCCTGAATCACCTCACGTGCCGGACGCGCCGGGACGATTCTGGCTTCTTTGAGTTCGCCAGCCTGAATAACCTCTTTTGACATGCGCAGAACGCGCCTGGCCGGTGCCTCCGGTATGAGATCAATCAGGTCATTAATTGAGGCCCACCAGCACAGCTCAGGCAACGTCAGCTGGTGGTCACCGCTCAGCGCCATCTGACTGCATGCCGCTCTGATGATCCATAGGGCGGTGTTACCTTTGGCGATATTCTCCAGGCTACCGGGTATGCCGTTTTCCCTTGATTCATTATCGTGGCTATAGCAAAGCGAAACCAGGCCGTTTTCGATTTCTGACACTGTGAACTCATGGTGATGCCATGCGTCGGGCTGGTCCCACTGACAGCAGCCAAATGACTGGACGAAAGATGTCAGCGCATTAGGCCCACCAGCAGCCGCTATAACACGTTCGTGACCGAAGAAGGGAATCAGTGATGGTTCATCAAGCAGCGGCTGGGTGCCTTCATTCAGCCGTCCTGATGGCAGGTCTGCCATATCCAGTGTTGGTGTGCTGATCACAACGCGACCTTTGAAAAGCCTCAGAAGCTCCGGCCCCGGCTTAAGCAGCACAATTCCTGTACGTGGCGCTATTTCAGGTGTAAGCAGTGCTCTCACGGTCACCTCAATGCACAGTGTCGAGCAGGCGGAGAAGATCGGCAAATTTTGATTCGAAAAAATGGGGCTGCGTTTCGCAAGGGTTAGCCGGGCTGGTAATGTTTTTCCCGTACATGCAGCCTTTAGCCGTCAGTGACCAGAATAGCTTCACCCCGTCAGGGCCTGAACGGCTTGCTCTACTTTTGGGTTCAACGATCCCCAACTTTTCAAGCTGACGATAGGCCTGGCTTGCATTCATTCGAATACTATTTGCCTTGAGAAGAGCACTAAGCGAAAGCGTGGGACGGCTTGAACCATCTTTTGCATCAACAGGTGCATCAATGGCATAGGCAGGCATTATGTTAGGGATGCCGTAATGCTGCTGAATCTTCTGATATGCGCCAAGCTTTGATGAGTTAGAGAAGTTCAGCATCCGGGACGCTGATTCAAGCAGGATGATGCTGGCCTGCACTTCTTCTGGCATTGAAACTACTGGGGGCTTAGATGCCAGAGAATCGTACGTGCGGATTACTTTTAAACTGAATTCAGCGCTGATCCACATCGCATACGAGTAGACCAGTTCTTTGCACACAAACGTACCCTGATTCATTCCGCCCTTAATTACCGATACAGGAATCCCTGTATCGCTCAAAAGCTGAACGAGTTCATTGGTCTGTTGAAGGTTACGCCACAAGGAAGGCTCTTGTCTGCGTTCGCCGCCTGCTGCACGATGAAGATCGTTTAGGCAATAACGGCCAGAGGTGTCCTGACGAACGGAAACCCCATCGATCACTAAAAGCTGATTCATGCTTTCTTCTCCACACACTGTTTATAACAGGCCCCGCCCCGTCATCTGCAAATGAACGGGACCCACCTTTGTGGGTAGCGTCTGCATACGCCACCGACCATTGACATCATAACGGGAAAGTAAGTAAATTCACCATATAAGTATGTGAAATCTATTTCATGCTCATTGACTATATTGTGCCAAAAGCAGTGTCAACACGATGTGTCGTCAATGACGAGCAAGATCAGCATTCTGAAAAATTTTATTTGCGCTGCGTCATAGATTTGTCACTGCATATGGGTAGAAGTTTGCATACGTTATGCTAAAAGTCCTTGTATTTTTAAGGATTGCTTTCATCTTGGCTAAGTTAGACAATTTCACTGTGTAAGTTGAACATCAACTGATAGTGGTATCTCAGTGTAGCAACATCAAATTAAATGTTTACGATGAACCTTGCAACCAGTCATCATTTCTATTAATGTAATCGAAAATCACCTTCTGCTGTAATTAAAATGAAACATATCCTCTCTTCATTGGCAAATTTCCTTAAAAAAAACTGGCTCTCGATAGTATTACTATCTATACCTGTATTCGTTTTAATTACCACTTTGTCTTCAGTTATTGAATCAAAATCGTCATTAATACTTGAATCTATACGCGCCAATAAAGAATTCTTTTTCATTGCGCCTGTTTTGTTGGCAATGCTTGCTTCTTTTGTTGGTGCAATGATTTCTTACTTGAACAAAGGCATTGGTGACAACAAAATACATAAAACAAGCAACGTCTTTTTTAAAGAGATATCAAAATTACATCAGAAAATAACTGCGCTTGAAAATAGATCCTCAACTGGAGCGTCTGTTGAAATAACGGAAGCTGAGAGGACTGAGTTAATTTCCGATGCAAAAAAAAGGATAATTGGCAATACAATCCTTCTTGCTGATAGTAATCTAAAGGCAGATATATCAAGCTTCAATAAAAGCTATAGCTTGCATAAACTCCATACTGATATGGTTCTACGATTACAGCTAGAAATAGACAGACTCAATCGACGTGGCGGAGTCAATCTCGCAATAGGCTCGGCTATAGCATTGATAGGCATACTCTCCCTTGCTTACTTTCTTTACAGCTCACCAAGTACAACAGGTGGATTGGATTTCTTTATCCATCACCTACCTAAGTTATCATTTGTAATAGTTGTTGAGCTTTTCGCTTATTTTTTTCTTCGTCTCTACAAAAATGGTTTCGATGAGATCAAATACTTTCAAAATGAAATCACAAACATTGAAATGAAGGTTATGTCTCTTAAATACGCTCAAGATTTTAAAAGCGAAGATATGATTAAGGAGCTGGCGATTCATTTAATGAAGACCGAAAGGAACTTCATTTTAGAAAAGGGGCAGAGCACAGTTTCTATAGAGAAAGATAAACTGCAAAATATTTCAGACTCAAAGTTAACAAGTATGATATCGGAAATTATAAAGTTAAAACAAAAGTGAAACTCAATATGTATAAATCTTTAAAAAGCAAGACGTTTAAAAAGATTGAATTTATCAAGTTAATATCCTAACCCTAAAACATCAAAATCCTCCATTCGAATGTAAATTATTTCGTAAGAACATAGATCATTCGGACACCACTCAAAAAGGAGTGATCGTTATTTCGGCCTTACCCTTCTTCGTAGTTGCGCCCCACTCTACTGAGAATCGCTTTACCTGACTGTCGTCGCTCCACACACCAGCATGAGTAAGGCTGTCGAATAATGCTTTGAGATAGTTATCGAGATCACGCTGGCGCTTGTCTGGCGGGAACAGCAGCACGGTAACTTGCACGTTCACTGTGATCGGCTGCGTTCGGCGCTTGAGCTGCTGAAGAATGGCGGCAAATGCGTTGGAGCGGAAACAGCGCCCGGAGGCGCTGATCAATACTCCCTTTCTGGTGTTACGCCAGTACGTGTTTACGCTTGGCGGGAATGGGAGTGTTAACTTCATGCAGCACTCTCTCCCACATCAGGGATAGTCACCTGCCCAACCACCTCACGAACCGCCTGCCGCAGCATGCGGATGTTTGACCAGCAGTCACGGTCGGTCTGCTCAACCAGTTCGATAAACTCCTGAACCGTGCATGGCCTATCCTGGCGAACTTCTATCATCACTGCTGAGAATCGCTGCAGCTGCTCAATAGCCAGCTCGGGATCATCGTACTTCTCGGAGACCCAAAGCTTAAGTTCGAGATTATCCCGGTGCTGTTTGATGAGACGAACGGCGCTGGCAATCGTCTCTGCTGGCACTGTCACACAGGTAGGGTTCTCAACGGAGTCTGCCGCCCATGTATGCGCCCATTTTGATTCACTGTAGGTGTACTCAGCTTTCATTTTGAACGCGGCAATAACGCACGCCCACGCTTCAACACCGCTGTGCTCAAGGATTTCGTGCTTCAGCAATGGCAGGTCATCACCGTCCTCTGCCTTAACTGCTGCCGGTTGTTTGCTTACTGATTGAGTCACACCGTAGTGCTCTTTGGCGATCAGGATAATATCCATCAGCTCAGCGGCCTGCAGGTCAGTTTCAAACGTCAGCGTAATGCGTGCGCCTTCATCGCTCTGCTCTGTCTGAGAATGTTTAGCAATCAGTTCTGCAAGCTTACGTGCCTGGGCAGCACTGAACTGCGGCATAGCATCAGCTTTGGTCAGCTTCTTCTTGCCTGCTGCTTTCGCCTTCTGCATCTGTTCCTGAGCTACTGATGATGCTTTCACGCCATGTTCACGCTGCAGAGCTACTGCTGTGGTTGCGGCCACCTCGCCGGACTTCACCATCTCAATCAACGGTTCGCCAACGGTCAGCAGTTGTAGGTGCTGTTCAACATCGGTGATCGAACGCTTCACCTTGGCGGCAATTTCAGCTGGCTCTAAGCCCTGATTCACGAGGCGCTGATAGGCAGCTGCGCGTTCCAGCGGCAACAGGGCGCGGCCCTGACTGCTGGTGACCATGAAGGCTACGCTGTCAGCTTCACTACCCACGAAATCCTTACACTCAAGGCGCAGCGTATAGCCTGCTTCCTGTGCCAGCTTCGCACCGTAATAGCGGTGATGGCCGTCGATGATCTTGATGCCCTTCTCAGTGACCTTAACAGCCAGCGGAGGCACGTGCTCACCAGCGATAAAGGCGTCGCGGAATTCCTCGACATGGGTCTGATCGATATCACGGATGTTGTAGTTATTTTCAACATACAGCTCATCAACGCCCAGCAGGTAGGTTTTACGTGTGGTGATGTCGGTATCGCTGTTTTTCTTGTCGTCGTAAATGCGCGCTAAAGTACTCATGCTGTGGTCAGCTCCCATGTCAGGACAAAAATCAGTGCGGCAATCATCACTACTGCTGTGCGGATGGCCTGATAGAAAATCTCGTTGCGCTCGTAGTGGCTCTTCAGGTGCGCTCTCATAACAAATCCCTGTTCACACTGGCTGAAATAATGCGGCCGGTATCGAGTCCGCCATAGCTGCCGCAGTTGAGTGAGCCCTTCACAGCGCAGCGGTCGCAGTTCTCTTTGGCTTCGTTGCGTGAGGCGTCGAACTTCGCCACCAGCATTGCTTCACGCCATACCTGAGCTGCACGCAGCCAGAACCCTTTACTCTCCAGTTCGGCGGCCAGCTTCGCCTTGTGACTGTATCTCTCGCTCTCAACCGGCAACGGGTCGGTGTTGATCGAGTAGCTCCAGTCGCTGGCACGCTTTAACAGACCCTTAGTGAACAGCGGTTTGATAAAGCGCTTAACTGACGTCTCATGCAGGCCGGTAAGCTTGCAGAGGTCGCGGACCTTCAGCGGGCCGTTACGGGTAATCAGTTCAAGAATTTTTGATTCGTGGTTGATCATGATTTGTCCCCCGTTAACCGCGAAAGCCGTGAGGCACTGAGCTGTCAGGCCGAGGAATCACAGTGATATCCCGCTGCATGTTGCGCTTCAGGGCATTCCACTCAGAGCGTGGCGGGCGACCGGCCTTGTCCCATTTGGTCGCTGACTGGAGATAGCCAGGCAGGTTGCCGGGGATGAACAGCGTTTTTGGACGCATGTACTGGTATTCCTCGGTGCCTTCCCAGTGGACATGCTTGTAATCCACCACCAGGCAAAGCTCTTCCACCGTGAATGCGTCTTTCAAGCGGGATTTGATGTGGCCCATCGATGACTTAGCCTCGGTGTGCTTAGCGCCGGTAACTTTGTTCAGGTGGCGTAAAACTTCACGAGAGCGATGAACGATTGACCACTCATCGTCTGGTTGCGACGCAACCTGACAAGAGGGTTTATTAGTCTGTATGTTTAAGTCTGTATTAAGGTCTGTATAGAGAAAGGATTCCGCGACTTCACGGTTTCCAAGATTGCGCGATCCTTCGGTTTCAATATCGTTACTTCGCGATTTCAATGTCGCGACTTCGCGTTTTGGAAGTCGTGAATTCGCGGTTTCCAATTGATCTTTGAAAATCAAGGAAATTAAGGAGTCACCATCAACTTTATAATGCATGGTGGGCGTTCCGTTAACTTTCCTTACGCATGTATGGATAGCATCAGAAAGATGGTTTTTAACGAGCTTTTTGACCAGCCTTTCAGTCTGATCTTTGCTCAGACCGCCAGCTTCTTCACCAAGCTCCTCATAGGTTTTATAGAACCAGCCCTTATCGTCGCCAAACGCAGACCAGAACACTAGGTTGTTAAGCACCGCCGCAAGGGCGTGGGCCTGCTGCTCACCACGAAAAAACTTCAGGTATGGGCGGGGGATGACAATCACATTTTTTTGCCCAGACATGGACTGAATAATATCGAACGTTCTACTCATGATTGCCCCTCACTTCCCTAAAGTACTGCTTGAACCGTTCGAGAGAGCTGAAGCACTCGCCGTGTTCATAATTGTCACGCAGGTAGATAACCCGGTCGTTCTCTGGCTCCCAGCGAATGACCCGCACAGGGATGCCGCGCTTGTCACGGAAGATTCGGTCAAGCTCTCGCATCGGGCATCCTTCAGTTGCTGGTTGATATAGCCCACAGCCCAGCTGAGAAAGCTGTGGTTAACTTCTTCGCTGACGCCTGGTACATTAAGCACATACCGCAGCGGCTCACTGCTGAAGCGGCCACCAGCTGAAGGAAGGCAACGGAATTGCGGTAATCCTGATTTTCTGGTTAAATTGATCACGCGATTAGTTCTCCACACACGTTGATTTAGTCGCACCGAGCGCCGCGGACTGCAATCCAGCGGCGTTCACCTTTTCTGGGGCGCAAAATACGCGATACAGCAGCGTCAGATGCTCCTGCCACTTAGCCATTACCTGATAGCTGTTCTCTTCAATCTGCTCACGTTCAGCCGCATCAATCACACCGTCAGCGGTTGCCTTGCGGATGTAGGCAGAATGCTTGCCGATCCACTCAACCGACTCCATCAGGCGCTGATTGATATCCGCGTTATCAACATCCTCAATGTCCACCAGCGGGACGTTAACGCTGTTTGATTGACGGGAGACCGCGTTAGCGATGTGCTTGGTGCCGCTTGCCTGTTGCAGGACCATCGCCCAACCCATTGGGAAAATCTGATCGCCATTAGTGCGCAGGCGGTTGAACAGCGCATCTTCTGTCACGCCCAGCCACTCGGCTGCTTCCTCGTACCCACCCGGAAGACTTGAAATCGTCTTCTTGATTGCTGCCACCAGCCATGCCGGTTGCTTCTCTACTTGCCAGTGCTTCTGATCCACGGTTAAGCCCTCTTTACTGTGGTTTCGCTACTGCCGGAGTAGCTGATAAAGTTTTGGTGTCGTTCTGGAAGCGCTGAGGATAAAGAATCTCCAATTCACTGATTTCGCCCTCAAAAAAAACTGCTAATCGCTCAGCAACATCCAGTGATGCAACCTGAAGACCGCGCTCGATGCGACTTAGGTTTCCGACATCCAAGTGAATAGCTAAAGCGACTTCACTTAGGGTTTTTCCTTGCGACATGCGCAATATTCTTAATGGTGAATGCATTTTTGCCTCCTTAATTGCGTAATGTGCATATTATTTCACGCAATCAGATTGCGCAAGTTAATTTGCGTTTCATGCAAACCAGCCATTAAATAGGCACATGAACATAGGAAACCGAATCAGAGAGCTTCGCCTTGCGCGGGGAATGAGAATTAACGATCTGGCTGATGCCGTTGGCGTCGATCAGGCTAATATTTCACGCCTTGAGACAGGAAAACAAAAATCCTTTACTGAGCAATCGCTTAATAAAATCGCAAATGCGTTAAATGTTAGTCTCGGCGAACTTTTTATTCCCTCCAGTCCAGAAAATACTGTATATAATAACAGTAAGGATATCGTTAAAGGCATACAAGGGGGGGATGTGTATCGTGTGGAACTGCTTGATGTAAATGTGAGTGCTGGCCCAGGTGCGTATGTTGGAAGTGACATTATTGATGTCATACGCTCCATTGAGTACAACACAGAGCATGCTAAGAACTTCTTCGGTGGAAAGCCTCAATCCACTGTGAAGATGGTCAACGTGCGCGGCGACAGCATGTCAGGAACTATTGAGCCGGGGGATCTGATTTTCGTAGATGTTTCAGTGACTCAGTTTGATGGTGATGGAATTTATGTGTTTGGTTTTGATGGGAAGATACATATCAAGCGCCTGCAAATAGTTCCTGACAAAATCGTAGTTATTTCTGATAACACTCGATATCGGGACTGGTTCATTGATGAAACTAATGAGCACCGCTTTTACATCTTCGGCAAAGTCATGATCAGCCAGTCGCAATCCTTTAAGCGACACGGTTAGCCCTCAGCAAATCTTACAAAACCCGGCATGACCGGGTTTTTTTGCGCCTAAAACATTCAAATTTTGCAATTAACGCATTTTATCACTTGCGTTATATGCATATCAGTTTTATTGTTTATCTCACCAGAGGTTGATTGGCGGGATAGGATATGAATTTTTCCAAGCAAATGGCGAACAATAAGTTTTGGGATCTGATCACCTTCTTATATCTCTTCCCTGACGCCGAACTGATCTGCGATGGAGATACTGGCGTTGTGAGTATTTATTGTGGCAACAGAAGCCTGGCTTACGGTTTAGCGTTTTAAGAGTACGGAATTGTTGTGTTGGCGGTTACTCATGATGGTTTGGTTTAACCGCCCTTTTTCACAACGATAAGGGCATTTGCAAATCGGGTGTTTCCGAACGCTTTAGAGACGTGGAGTAAGTGTCCTTTTCGTTGTGGTGAATGCGGCCAGCGCACGCGGTAGACTGACAAAAACTGCATACAGTCTAAGAGTCTCCGCTCTGGTGTCTGTCAGTCTGACCAGAGCACCGGGAGGCACCCGGCACCGCAGCAACCTTTCAAGTGTGTGGAGTAATCGGGCTGTGGGTTATTGCAGTAACCCACCAGCCAATTTAAACGAATCCCAAAAGTTTTTTATTGCCGTCACTGGCAAGGGATTCATGCAACCAAAAATCGTGTGTGGAGACATAAATGAGTAACGAAAACAATATAGCTAACAGCCTGGCAACAGCAATTGCAGCGCATTGCTCAGAGTTTGAAAAGTCACCTGAGTTCGCTGACATGGTTCGCAAGCACGTCACCAGCCTTTATGAAGAGGCCATCAAAGACACGTTCCGCTGGGGTGAATTTCCGAAGGCGGTGAAGAAGGCGCTAGAAGGTGCGCTGCCCGCGAATATCAGCGAGCTGGTCGATCTGCCGTGTTACAACCTGCTGATGGCGAAGGAGCTTGCCGCCACATGGGAGGGTAACGCCATTTCTGAGCGTCTGATCACCTCGATGCGCGAACATGTTCTGGAGTTCGTGAAGTCCCATGAGGTGCCTCAGTACATCAAAGCATCTGAGCTCTGGTCCGCGTTCGTCAAAAACCATGAGGAAGAAGCGATGCAGGAAGGCTGGGAAGCCCCAGCAGTACTTATGGCTTACAGCGACTATGGCTCCTTCATGGTCGGACTGGAAAAGGCACCAGAGCAAAGCAGCAGCTATAGCACCCGATCACGCAGTAAGGACCACGCGTTCCAGTTCGATAACAACCTGTATTTCACTAAACAAACGGCCTACGAAGGCCGAGTGACGGTTGATGTGCTGCACGATGGAAAGCCCGTCTGGCGGCTCTTCTCAGGCGCACTTGAAGGCGATGCGCTGGGCAAAAAGGTACACCAGTTCCGTAGCGACTTCGAAAAGCTGGTAGCGGCTCTTTACTACGGAGAAAGCCTGCTTGTTCTCGACGCTGATGATGCAGACGAAATTTGTTATCCAGGAGTCTACTGAGATGCAAAAGCCTAATGACCATATCACCGTAGGCATTATCACCCTGCCCTACAGCCATATCCTCAACGGCTGGGTCATGCCTGACGGTTCAGTAATCACTAACCCCATTAAGGCGCAGAACGAAGCTGAGCGCCTCAACAGCACCATCACCATTCACTGAGGGCGATGACATGCATCACTTCAAATCGAATAAAGAAGTTGTCGCTGCCGGCCACCAGTTCGCTAAGAACATCGGCAAAGAAACATCTCTGATGGACATGGCGAAATTGGTTATTGAACTTGCATCACGCCTCGACGTTGCCACCGTTCGCGCAGACCTGATGGCTGCAGAGGTTCTGCGTATTAACAGCGTGCTGCCTGACACCATTACCGCGCTTCAGGCTGCAGGTGCAGACCTGACGCTGATTGATGACCTGAACGCAGCGCTGGCCACGCCAGCATGTGATCAGTGGATTCGCACACTTCGCGGTGAAGCCCTCGGGGAAGCACGCCGCGCTGTAGCAACGCTGGGTAACCACCAGCAGCCCGGCATTTCACATGCGATCAACATCATTTCCCAAATGGAAATGGATTTGCTACGCACACGCACGGTAACCCTGAAGGTGGTGTCATGAAACCATTAAGCGAAAGAATCAAAGATTTCCCTGCGAACCAGTTTGTTGACTGGCTTTGTCTGTCATGTGTCGATGTTCGTGAAGTGAGCAGCGAAGAAGACGCCCAGGATGAAATCAACAAAATCCGTCAGACAGTGACGGAGCGTCTTACGGGGCTGGAGCAGCGAGCAGAAGCAGCTGAGGCGAAGCTGGCCGAGCTGTCGAATCAGAAGCCACGCTATCAGATTCAGAAAAAACCATCATATGGCCGTGAATCCGTATGGATTGACGTAGCAAGCCGGGTAGAGGCTGAAAATAACCTTTTACACGGCTACCGTTGGAGAATGGTATATGAGGGCCCCGCGCCCGACGTCAGCCTGGCTGAGCTGGTGCCGGATGGCTGGAAACTGGTCCCGATAGTGCCAACAGAAAGCATGGTAATTGATGGGTTTGAATCCCGGCCTGATGAGAGTTTCAGCGACCCTGACGAATGGGAGAAATACAGTCAAATGAGCGGTTGCGAGCAGGCAGCGCATAGGGCGCGGCTATGCTGGGCTGCAATGCTGGCAGCAGCGCCGGAAGTGGAGTGATGGTAATTGGTGGCTATACCCTGGACCTCTACTGTGACTGCCAAACTTGCGAGGTCATAAAGCTGCCCGTTGAGTACCGAACCGAAGAAACAGGGTTCAAAAGTATTGCTGGCAGCAATTTTACAGAGTGTGTTCGGGCAGCTAAAAAACGGGGATGGAAGTTTAACGCCAACAAAACTCATTGCCTGGCACCTGGTCACATGCGCACATCGGCGGAGGGTAATTGATGCCTAAATCCCCCGCCGAACGCAAAGCCGCGCAGCGTGCCAGACAGGCCGCTGCCGGTGGTAAAAAGCTGGAGCTGGCGCTGGATAGTCAGGAACTGGAGATGCTGGCGCATAATTGCGCTGCACGCCGCCCCGGTCGTGAACCGTATGAGCTGAACGAGTATATGGCGCTGTTAATCCGGAAGGATGCCGCAGAGCTGGCGCAGCAGGTTGAAGCGCTGGCCCACCAGCAGTGCGGGAAGTGCAAAGAGCAGCTGCCGGTGCAGTCATGCCCTTGCCAGGGTGAGGCAGCTTGCTGGGCCACCAGCGGTTGGCACGAACTGAAATTGGGTATCAACACGCCGTGACCTGTCACGGCTAACAACCTGATGCAGCAGGAATGTGTGGAGAAAAAAGAATGGCTAATATTGAGATGATCTTCGAAAGCGAAGCGATGCAAAAAATTGGTGTTACCTCACGAACAACAATGAGGACCTATGTGTTACATCATTCATTTCCCAAGCCAGTAAGAAATCGACCAAAAAAATACTTACTGGCTGAGGTGGAGCAGTGGATTTTAAACGGCGGCGTTAATCAGAGATCAGCTTAATGTGCTCAAAAATCTTGTCCGCGTAGAGTTCGTAAGCAATCTTCTGTTCAGCTAACCAATCGTGCTTGTTATAAACTGCAAGCACTCCTCCAAGATCATGCCCCAGCATTTTCTCAATGACATGGGGCGCAATCCCTTCCTCTGCCAAACGAGTAGCCATCGTTCTGCGGAAATCATGAGCGGTAAAATCACCAAAGTTAAGCTGATCGCGAAGTAATCGGACATACCTGGTTGAAGAACCAATGCTCAGCGGAACGTCCCTTTCGAAAGCACCGTGAAACAGCAGGCCATTGCCATTATCGATTGACTGTTTGAGCAGTGGCTCGATTTGTTTGAATATCGGCCTCCTGATGATTTTATTTGTTTTGCTACGGTCTGAGGGCAATGTCCAAATGCCCTCTTCAAAATCAAAATCCTCCTTCCGTGACTCTCTCAACTCGCTATTGCGTGAGCCATACAAAATGAGGGACTTGATGAGCATTTTGCTCGAAAACGTAGCGGTAGATTTTTCGTTCTCAATCCATATTTTTGCCAGCTGCCGATAAGTCAGAACCGTGTCGCCGGTTTTAGGGTTCCTGCCAAACTCTTTGGGATTCAACCTCAGAAGCGATGAGTCTTCAATAAACTGTCTTCTTGAACACCACGCTACTGCCCCGCGCAAATGCACTAATAGCTTACGGGCTTTTAATGGATTTGCCTGTTCCTGCTCCGTGAAAAAGTCTACCCAGGCACTGACCGGGATGTGCTCTATTGGTATATCAGCAAAATACTTTTCCATCTCGTTAAGCACTATGCGCTCGTACACTTCAGCAGTGCTTTTTCTCAGTGACTGGAGCACATAATTGTCATACCAATACTTGATGCACTCATGTACGGTAGGCTTCCTCTTTTTAACAATAAGTTGATGCTTAGGATCGATGCCTTCAGCGATAAGGGCTTTATACTCACCAACCTTTATGCGTGCATCACGAAGAGATACTGCCGGGTAACGGCCTATCCCAAGCCTGTGCTGGTTTCCATTTATTCTGTACCGGTATTGAAAGCTGACTATCCCTTTAGGCGTTATCCTTATCCCTAGTCCGTCAGCATCGGTTATTTCAGCTGGACCGCTGTAAGGTTTGCCATGTAACCCGCGCAGCTTCGTGTCGCTAATAGCCATTATGTACTCACCATAAAATTTGATGACTCAATTTGTACTTAAATGGCATTGTACACAGATGTTTATAAGTGTACAGAAGTGATGGCAAATGCAATTGACTGATAGAATAATATATTTAAAATCAATTAGATATGAACGTTATTGGCGATTATTAAACGCTGGTGTTTATAGGTGAACATTATATTCGAAAACGGCAGAACTCTAAATATAAGAGACAGAACTACGCACAGGACCTGCAGCTGTCGATGCGAGGTTTCGGCTCACGCTCCACCTATGGCGTGCGCGGTCTGCGCATCTATGTGGACGGGATTCCGGCCACCATGCCGGACGGTCAGGCGCAGACCTCCAACATTGATATCGGCTCGATTGATCATGTCGAGGTGCTGCGCGGCCCCTTTTCTGCCCTCTACGGCAACGCTTCAGGCGGCGTCATCAATGTGACCACTCAGCAGGGTCAGCAGCCGACCACGCTGGAAGCAGGAAGCTGGTACGGCAGTTACGGCAGCTGGCGCAACAGCGTCAAAGCCAGTGGCGCGACCGGTGATGGCACGCACGCCGGGGATGTGAATTACACCGTCTCCGCCTCCCGCTTTACCACCCATGGCTATCGCGATCACAGTTCTGCGCAGAAGAACCTCGGCAACGCCCGGCTTGGCGTTCGCATCGATGATGTCAGCACGCTGACGCTGCTGTTTAACAGCGTGCACATCGACGCCGAGGATCCCGGCGGCTTAACCGAGGCGCAGTGGCGTGACAATCCGCGCCAGGTGGTCAGCAACGTTACGCTCTACAACACCCGTAAAACGGTGGATCAGACCCAGGGCGGCCTGCGTTATCAGCGCCAGATGAGTGAAAACGACGACCTCAGCGTGATGCTCTACGCGGGGATGCGCGAAACCACCCAATTTCAGTCGATTCCCGCCGCCGTTCAGCGTAATCCGTCCCATCCAGGAGGCGTGATCGACCTGACCCGCCACTATCAGGGCGTCGATACCCGCTGGACCCATCGCGACACGCTGCTGTCGATGCCGGTGGCGGTGACCGGTGGCCTCGACTACGAAACCATGACCGAGCGCCGCAAGGGCTATGAAAACTACACCGTCAGCAACGGCGTCACGCAGCTGGGCGAACAGGGTAATCTGCGCCGCAACGAGCGCAACCTGATGTGGACGCTCGATCCTTATGTGCAGACCAACTGGCAGCTCACCAATAAACTGTCGCTTGATGCAGGCGTGCGCTTCAGCACCGTCAACTTTGACTCTAATGACTTCTATATCCGGCCTGGTAACGGCGACGACAGCGGTGAGGCGCGCTATCACAAGTGGCTGCCCGCGGCGGCGCTGAAGTACGCCTTTGATCCCAGCTGGAACGCGTGGATCTCGGCCGGACGCGGCTTTGAAACTCCAACTATTAATGAGCTTTCATACCGTTCAGATGGCGCAACCGGCCTGAATCTGGGGCTGAAACCGGCCACCAGCGACACGCTGGAGATCGGCAGCAAAAAACGCATCGGCAACGGCCTGATCAGCGCGGCGCTGTTCCAGACCGATACCCGCGATGAGATTGTGGCGGATGCCAGCAGTGGCGGACGCACCACCTATAAAAATGCCGGTCAGACCCGTCGCCGCGGTCTGGAGTTAAGCCTGGACCAGCAGTTTGCCTGGGACTGGCGGCTGAAAATGGCCTATACGCTGCTGGATGCGCGCTATCGCAGCAACGCCTGTGGCAGCGACAGCTGCGACGGCAACCGCATTCCGGGCATCGCGCGGAACATGGTGTACGCCGGACTCGGCTATCTGCCGGAACAGGGCTTTTACGCAGGCAGTGAAGTGCGTTATCTGAGCCAGATCGCCGCTGAAGATCAGAACAACGTGAATACCCCGTCCTATACCGTGGCGGCGGTGAATAGTGGCTATAAGTGGCTGGTGGATAACTGGACGCTGGATCTGTTTGGCCGGGTCGATAACCTTTTTGACCGGCACTATGTGGGTTCAGTGATTGTGAATGAGAGCAATGGTCGCTACTTCGAATCTGCGCCAGGCCGCAACTACAGCGTCGGTGTGACGCTGGGTTACGCCTTCCGCTAAAACAATCCGGGCCACCCTTGCGGTGGCCCGGATATCTCATATCAGGCGCGGGATTTTAGCTGGGTCACAATGTCTTCACAGCTGCCGGTTTCACCCAGGCGCGGGAAAATAAGCTTCACGCTGTTGTTATGGGTATCCATATTGAGATCGGTCATCGCATCGGTCGCCAGCGTGACGTTGTAACCTAACTCATACGCCTGACGTGCCGTTGACTCTACGCCGATGCTGGTCGCGATACCGCAGATCACCACCTGAGTAATCCCGTGCTTTTGCAGTTCCTCATGCAGTGACGTGTGATGAAACGCGCCCCAGGTTTTCTTGGTGACGGTGAGATCATTCTGCTGCGGCGTCATCGCCGGCACCAGCGTGGCCCAGTCGGCAGGCAGGTCGCCGCTGTGACGCGCCTGCTCGTTACGGCCAGGTGCCCCTCCGGCCACGTTAACCAGCACCACCGGCAGGTCGTGCGCGCGAAATGCCTCAGCCAGCCTGGCACATCGTTCGATCACCGGCTGCGGTTCATGGACCAGCGGCAGCGCTACGATGCCGTGTTGCAGGTCGATAACAATCAGCGCAGTTTTTGCATCAAGTGTGGTTACAGCCATGTTGGATCCTCGGGTT
>Ga0153975_1000028_pt1 | contig 55234 bp, 50 predicted proteins | sample TSGA059MetaG_FD_104694 | JGI IMG/M metagenome (GOLD analysis project Ga0153975, IMG submission 104694) | Attine ant fungus gardens microbial communities from Georgia, USA - TSGA059 MetaG | ecosystem: Host-associated > Fungi > Mycelium > Unclassified | place: USA: Georgia, Yuchi Wildlife... | reverse complement strand
TTCGGACAGAAAATTTACTAGGTTATAAAGCACGTCGTCGTATAGCGAACATCTCAGTCCTGTCCTTACTGACTAGAGACTGAGATGTGAGTATTAGATTTATTCATCCGTCCTATTATTTACCAACTCGTCATTAGTTAATTCACTCGTTTAGGTACATACTTCGAGTCCTGTCCTTACTGACTAGAGACTGAGATTTAATTCACTCGTTTAGTTTCCGCTCCTCTCGTCCTCATAACCTTCACATGGAATCCTTATGTATATATGCTGCTTGTGGATTTCCCTCAACACATTTACACACCCCCATATTTTTTTTGAAAGAAAACGACAAGATTCTCGTGCCACAGCTGGATTCGTTGTGTTCAAGGCTTATAGTGCCTTATAATGCTCACTCCAACACTCAGGTCAACATGGAAAATTCTGCAATGCGAGATGGTCATTCTAGATGGTTGGGTCGTGCTGGAATAAAATCATCCAGGGTATATTATAGACGGGATCACCTACAGTGAATGAAATACGACCAGATGTGACAATCCGTTGAAAGTGTTAGTGATGAGTATAGTTCAAATGAGCGGCAAGGAAGGGTAAGGTACACATCAAAGGTAGAAATGATCCTATGGATCAAACTTATTAACGGAATCAAACCTCAAGTCAACTTCCATACATGTGCCCATCCATCATCATCTCTCGCAACTTGCTCGCCCGCGGAATAAAATCGACCTCGAATGGCATTGCATGTGACATAACAGTATCGCTAAAAGCGTGTGTGTCGATCGGGGCATCCGGTCGTTGAGCAATGCGGAAAGACCATAGCAGAAGTGCGAGACTGATGTACAATGATTGATTTGCGAGGGACATGCCGGGACACGTACTGTCAAGGACAGTTGAATTTCGCTGATCAGTGGTGCGAGAAACTTATAACGGCAAAGCTCACCGTCTACCAAAGCCATACGTGAAAAACTTCATCATGCTCATGTCGTCCCTAATGCGGCCCTCCAAGTCAAGCCAACGCTGAGGATCGAATTTTTCAGGATCTGGGAAGACAATGCGATCGCGAGCGACAGCGCTGAAAAAAAGTCAGGAAAACAAGTGACGCGTATCGTGACGCAATGCTTAACCGATGGCACCCATAGACCGTTGCACCCTTTGGGATGCAATATCCTTGCTGTGAACCAAGTAGAATGTGGCATATATCGCATATTTCAAGATACTGACCCAAATAATATCCTTAGTTGCAAGATGGGGAAATCCTGGGGCATATGTCATGTAAGCACGGAGCAGGAGAGCGTGCTAAATCCATGTTTTACCGAAGGGAATGATAGGTCTCCATCTCAAAACTTCCAACAAGAACGCATTCAATTGAGGGAGCGAGCTTTCATCTTCAAATGTTGGTACTATCACAAAATGTTAATCGATAGGTCAGAGTTTATACCCTTCAACAGGTATTACCTCTGTCTGATCCAATGATCCTATCGAGCTCTTCATGTACTTTTGCCTGAGCCAGTGGGTAGCACGCCGCGGCCATAATAGCATTGGTAAGTCCGATAGCGGTCTAAATTAAGTATCAGTAAGTTCGAAGAGATTAAATGGGTTGCATGGCTTGCCGTCTCGGACCCCGCCCCATAGAGTGTTCCGGCAATGTAGGACATCTCATCTGTCGAAAGTCGATGGTCTTCAGTGTTCTCCAACAGCGTCTTAACAAACGAGGGGCCTGCTTTGTTTTGTTCCTATGTCAAGCGAGGCATGAGTGGGCTACGTTTCATTTGAAACAGCACTCACCATTTCGCTCTTTACACGGCCCAGCTGCTGGCTATATAGTTCTAGTTCTTCATGATGCCACTCTATAAGTTGTTTTCCGTAGCAAGGCAAGTACCGCAAAACTGGCATACGATCAATGAGAAAGGCTCCTGGGCGCATCACGGCCTGGAAATGTTGCATGACTTTGTTGATACGGATAACTTCAAGATCGTCGAAAGTTGTTGGCGTAGACTTTCCATAGGTTACCCGAAGAATGATAGATGCCGAAAACCTTCAAGTACCAGATTATATAAAATATGCACGGAAAGACTTCGTAAGGACATACCGCATTGCGTGCTTCTGGTGGTTCTTGGGATCATCCAAGATATCCAATATAAATTCCCTCGCATTCTCGTGCTGCATGTGTTTATATGCATGTGCTACCTTTGGCTGGAGATGGGTATGGACCGCTTTGCGAAGGCGTCGGAATTGGTCACCAGAAGCCGTGACAAGGCGCATCCCATTTGATAATAAGTCGCCCGCCGCAATGGACCGAGGACGATCCACTAGCGATCCACCTTCTTTCTCCATGATTTCTGTTGCTGCCTGGTGAAAGGGTCATTTTCGAATGAGACTCAAAAAATATGGGACGGTTTACCTTAACGCTGCCAATGACAATTGTCACTTGGCTGCCTTGTCGAAACAATATCAGAGGCCCATACTGGTGGACAAAATCTGTGACTGCATGAGCAATGCTGAGTGATCACCATCAGCATGAATATCAAGGACAGTGGTTCCATGCCTCACTAAGAAGTAGGTAGAGCGTTTCTCCAGAACCAACGTGGGGGAGGTCCAGGTGGAAGCAGAATGCCGTTCTTATTAGACACTGCAAGCGAACGTTTCTTGTACAACTTGAAAGTTTGAAGTACTGCTACGACTGCGACAAGACCAGCAACATACTCGACTCTTTTCATGTTAAATAGACTTGTGATGAGATATGACTCGAAGATTGATGCCATAGTTATCGTGGTGTCTGGTGACGAGGAAAACTTCAGAAGGGCGTTCTAGCATGTTATAACGAGAATCTGTGACCGTTGATCATTCTCACCGTTTCTATTAAGCCTAGTGTTATGAAATCAAGAGTGTCGTCCTGCCAGAAAAGAACCAACTACGACCAACGATCATGGTCGCACCCTCTGATAATCACTGATCGGAAATTTCATACACGTAGAGAATAGGAAATATAAACTCAACTAATCTGGGTGCCGACTTGGTAGGCCAGCCGTTCCATTCTACAGAACAAACTTTCATGGAGTCATACGGATTCCAATGAATTTATCATCTGAAGATATGATCGGGTGCAATCTTAAAACGTCCTATCGATTCATGAACGCACTGGTTAAACACTTACGACGAACGCAGATCTGAAGTACGTCCCTGCAAGGTAAGCGTCCGTTCCCGCGACCGTCTCTTGTGTGTCCAGTCAGAAACAGTCGGGTGGCTCGTGGAAGTCCTAGCAACAGGTTGCAGTGCGTGGCAATATGCTGTTGTGCACTAATTAATGAATTATGGAGTGTTGCGCCGTCAAGCAGTCTGGCATGGGTTATCAGTCGAACAGGGGTTAATAACTCCAAATGGCTGTAACAAGTCTCTCTCGTCGAGTCGTCCTGTACATCATGGTTACAACGGTTGCGCCCTCTTTCACAGCTCATGTTAGCATGGTGCAAGGGGTGTATCAAATCCAGGCCTTGCCAGCGCGAACGGCAGGTCTCCATCTGACGGAGGACGATCCGCCAGCGATCCACCTGATTTCTCCATGATGTCCGTTACTGCATGGTGAGAGGTTCAATGGCCGAGAAGACTCGAAAGTATGGACGGTTTACCTCAATGCTGCCAATGACAACTATCACTTTCTAGCCTTGTCGAAGCGACATCACAGGCTCATACAGGCAGACAATGTCTGTGAGTGCATGAGCAATACTAAGTGGAGGATCAGCGTCAGAGTTGAATATCAAGGGTAGTGTTTCCAACACTCACTTAACAGTAGGCAGAACGTTGCTCCAGGTGGAAGCAGAACGCCATCCTTGTTAGACCTCGCTAGTGAACGTTTCTTGTACAAGTTGACAAGCTGCAGCTAGGAAAATTACAAGACCAGTAGCATAGTCGATCCTTTTCAGACTCAAGACGAGATAAGAGTGGAAGATCGATGTAATCACTATAGTACAGAACCGTGTCCGATCATCGTCCTTCCAGTGAAAGGCCACGGACATTCGATGCGGCAGATCGTAGCAGAATGGTGATCACATCCAGTCGCGCTAGGTCACTTCCGGCCAGGACACACGAACGAACTAAGAGGAGAATGTTAGTCTCGAACCAGACGTTTTGGGAAGGGGAGTTGAAAACAGCACCGCTGGCGCTTCCTAGAGTACTATAGGATCTATTGATATATAACCCGAATAGTATGCAAAACAGTGTGATACTATGGGGAAAGGATGGCGTACATGGATCGAGAGCAGGACAGACCGAACAGTAACGGAAGGAAAGCAACGACAACAAATGATCTTGCGAGCGAGAGGTAACTGAGCAAGGAAAGTGAGCTGTTCGACAGAGACTGTGTACAGTAACTTCGCGTTTGGTAGCATTCACCTTGTCCTGGTGTCGAAAATGATTAGGACATCTGCTTGGGGGAATGAGAGACGTAGGGTTGCCTCTCTCGGGGAATAAGCTTAATCTAAGCTTGCCATTCAATACCACAGGGGTTGCGTTACCACGAGTGTTTCTTGTGCTTCCCATTATGACAGAAACAGGCACGCTCAGGCAGATCTTGCATGGATTTAGTAGACAAGCGTCTAATAATCCCAGATGGCTGAAGCTACGGCTACGACGTCTCGCATATCCTGCACATCGTGGACTCTTACAACGCTTGCGCCCTGTTGGACAGCGCAGGCCACGGTAGCAGCTGTCGCCCACCCTCGTTCGTTTGGCTGCGTTTTTCTCCCCGCGTATGTTCCAGCCGCATCCGGGCGCTCCAAAATTGCACCAAGGAATGACTTCTTTGACGACCCAATGAGTTGGGGATAACCTACGAGTGGGTTCCCATGAGTGTTCGCTGTCATCGAGGAAGCTTCTCGGAGCAGTGTGCAGTTCGCTTCGATAGTCTTGCTGAAACCAATGCCAGGGTCAACGATAACAAACCACCTTCGCACTCCTCCCTTGCCCCTGACAACTGCCTCCACTTTTGCTCCCAGTTCAACTCGCACACCCTCTTGAACTCCGCCTTTGTATCGGCTGTAGTCTTTATTTGAGCCAGCATCACCTCTGGAATGCATCAAGATGACAGGAACGGCGAGCTTATGTACCACCTCTCGCATTTTTAAGAGGTGATTTGCCGAGGCTCGTGTAAGCGGGTATTCGGGGCCCGTGAAGGAATACACGTCATTGATGCAGTTTGCACCAGCAAGGACAGCAGCCTCCGCAACCTCCCAGCGGAATGTATCGACGGAAATAAGAGCAGAACAGACGTCCTGATTCTCATGTGAGCGTATAGCCTGAATGATAGGTACTACGCGTTGAGACTCTTCTTCGGGGGAGACAAATTCTGCGCCCGGACGAGTCGAGTAACCGCCGATATCGATAATATCTGCACCTGCTTGCACAGATGTTACGGAGTAGAACAGAGCGGCTGATAGAGTATTATTAACTGAACCATCCGAGAAGGAATCCGGGGTCGCATTCAAGGTTGCCATCACCCTGACTTTTGTCGGTCGATCATTCGAACAACGCATGCTCCAGTACTTGCCAAAGGGAGGTACAGGACTGATGCCAAGGAGTTGGCGTGGTTCCGTGATCGGATAGTTGGCGAAAGGAGTAACTTTGAGCATCGGGAATTCGTCGTTTGACTGCCTGAGAACCTCATCCAGGAGGGTGCGTATTGTTTTCGTGTGAACAGGATGCACGAATTCTGGGATCATGCTGATCTTACGGAGTTAGTCATTGCTAAGCACGAAAGCTGTTACACACTCAGCTAGAGGGCGTAAAACGAACTCCCGTTCGGCCATGCGTGGATGTGGTACAACAAGTTCGTTGGCCAGATCATTAAGAGTTTCTCTCTGGTCTTCTGCACGAGAATCGATGATCTCGCTATCGTACAGCAGGATATCCAAGTCAACTGCACGGGGCCCATTCTGGATGGAAGGCACTCTTCCTACCGTGGTCTCAATGCTCTTTAGCAATCTCAACAACGTCCAGGGATTTATATTTGTTTCAATCTGAAAAGCGTCCCTGCTAAGCAACATCAGAGACAAAGTATTAGATGAACAGACTTACTAGGCAAGCACAGTTCGCAAATCTTGGCTGGTCCGTCACGTACATAGGCGCAGTTTCATACATAAAGCTTGTATTAACAACGGACACGGCGGCAGCATCCCCAATATCGACCAGTAGCTGATTAGGGTGCTCAATCAAGCGCAATGCAGTCTCGATATTAGCGAATCGATCGCCAAGGTTCGAGCCGAGTGCTATTGCCACGGTATGCGTTGGTGTTGGTGGGGAGACGTTAAGATTCACGGACGCAAGAAGGATAGGCAAGGGCGTCTCCTCTATGTCGATGCCCACAACATCTTCCTCGGGGAGGTCATGTTTCCTTGCTGCCTCCATCATGAAAGTAGCAGGCCAAACGGTCACGCAATAAATTACGTAACACGCTGTGGTATTTCCTTGTGCTTCAAGTTCATAGTCATCGAGTCGTCATGAGTCTACAGTCTGCCTTGGAACAACTAGCTACCCACCGCACCAAAAACACGCGCGAATCGCAGAATGTCTTCCGCAATGGTCTCCTAGTGCTTCAGAAAAATGGTCTCAAAAAGCTTGGAGACGATGGCAAGTCATTTCATTGCACACGTTAGAACATACCTCATAAGTTGTTGCGACTTGCTGCAGGCTGGACATTCCTAGAACAATTAACCTTGGCTTCGATAGATGTCGGACGACTCGACATAGCAGACGTACGTCGCGTTCGTATTCCGCTTAGTTCCCCTTCTCAATCCAATTTCTGTCCAGCAATGCCTCCAACTCCTCGCCGACAAGTTCCCAAACTCCCCACGCGTCGACTGTCTCACAGGCATCCGTATGGAAGCTACAGAGTCTCCAGAAATCGCCCTTAAATACTATGCTGACATTCTCGAAGCTGACTCCGCGAATGCCGTGCGTGCTCGTCCGTTACACCTGTCCCCGCCATACTTACTCTCACGTACAGGCGATCTGGAAGCGGCGCATATCGGTACTGAGGAGGACAGGCAAGGTTGAGAAAGCTGTGAATGAACTTGTGCAGTTCTTGGATACGTTCTATACGGACGTCGAAGGGTGGCTAGAACTCGCAGATATCTACGCGTCGTGTAACCAGTGTGTCTCCATTTCATGCATAATATTGCACTCTCATTCTTCACCGGCACAGGTACGATCACTCCCTCCAGGCGCTGACACATGTCCTGCTCCTAACGCCACAGAACCCCTTCTACATGCTCCAAGCCGCTGAAACAGCCTACACCGCCGATGATGTCCCCCTTGCCATTAAGATGTTCCTCACCGTCGTCGATATGACCGACAGTGATGATTCAGAACAACTCTTGCAAGAATCCACACCACTCGGGATCACTTTGCGGGCATGGTTTGGCGTGAAACTCGTGGGTCTTCATTGTTCTGCTGTAGTATTTTATTGAGATTGATGGATATTTTTGAAACAGTGTGCTCGACGGATAGCACAAAGTACTAATGTGAAATCTTCGTCGAATACCAGTCCACCGAAGCAGCTTGAGTTATTGGATGAACTGGCCACAGAGCGTCTTCGGGTTGCATACTCGAGTTCGGGTCAGAAGGGTGAGATTGCGAAAGGGAGGCAAGAGGTTTTTGATTGGGTAGCCGCCCCATTGGCGTAGTAGGTTGTTGTTCATTCGTTGTTCCTGGGATCCTTACTTGAACCATACTCTAGTCTCATACTGTTTGAATACACGAATCGTGAAATATCCCTTTCCCTGAGTAAATTACTTAAGCACTTTATTATCCTAGGTTCTGCACCTCCCAGCGCGCGTGCGGTTGTTATCTACTAGGCCATTCCACTGCCCATACCTTTTGGGTTTTGAGGCCTTAACCTCGACCACAACATTCCTCACACGTGTTCATCCCAGTCGTTATGCTTTGCGCGGTTTCCGCAAAGTTATCCTTGTGACCTTGTCCCAATTTCCAAACTTGAAGAAAACATCTGTATGTAACCACGGAGACTCAGCAACCGGAATTACACTTGCCCACAGGTTTGAAAATGAACCCCCTTCCTAGAATGAACGCAGCTATTCTTGTCATTGGGTCTGGCCTGTATGACGGATCTGATGTCAGATATGTACTCTTTAGCTGCTTTGATGAAATCCAGGAGCTTCTAAACCGGTGTTACATGTCATTTGCCGAACACCGCTCCAGGAGTGCGGACGCTTCTTGCTTCTGCGACGTGTTCTCCATCACAGAATGACACATTACATGTATTGCTTGTACGAATTACGTGGCAAATTCACAGCGTTGCCTTGTGAGGTATGTTGTTTTTGTCCTTGAAGTTCATGTTCTGTGCAGTAATATATATATCCAGACTTCATCTATGATAAGAGACGAGGTGCCGCATACCTAGTCAATGCCATTTTTGCGCGTTGTCTTCCGAACGACTGGTAGACTTCGTTAGATTGCACGCTGGTTTCGCACCACCACACTGGAGACCCAGAGCTGCGGAGAAGTGAGACATAGGGTAGGCCCGTACGATGCCATGGCATACTTCCTCGACTGGATCGAGAAGCGTTGTGGCGAGGGGACTATCCGACAACTTAATGAATCTATGAAGGATAAAATACGATGTCGACATATTTAAGGATGTTCCCGGAGAGCGTAAATTCCCTGTACATACTGTATTGTGAACAACTAAAACAGAAGGATAGCAGCGATATCCCTCATGAATGATTTTTTGATATACATCGCTGCATAGAACATAGGCTTCAAGCTTCAAGATCCAACTCCCAAGTGTTGGAAGTAATTTAAATAATCCACACCTTAGATGCACTGGAACATGAAACACATGGCTGGATAGTCTAGTGGTTAAGACATCCCCCCAGAGTTGGGAAGGCATAGGTTCAATTTGTAAAAATGACGCCTCACACAACAATGCTGGAATCTGCCACATCATTCATATGAAACCTGGCATTGTCCCTGCCCCCATTACATGCCAGGTTCGTACGAATGATGTGGCAGATTCCAGTGTTGCTGTGCGAGACATTATTTTTGTCCTTGGGAGTTGGATCTTGAAGCTTGAAGCTTGAAGCCTATGTTCTATGCAGCGATGTATATCAAAAAGTCATACATAGGGGATCTCGCTGCTATCCTTCTGTTTGAGTTGTTCACAATACACTATGTACAGGGAATCTACGCTCTCTCCGGTAACATCCTTAAACATGTCGACATCGTATTTTGAATCCTTCATACATTCATTAAGTCGTCGGATAGTCCCTTCGCCACAGCACTTCTCGATCCAGTCGAGGAAGTATGCCGTGGCATCGTACCCTACGTCCCACTTCTCCGCAGCTCTGGGTCTCCAGTGTGGTGGTGCAAAACCAGCGTGCAATCTAACAAAGTCTACCAGCCGTTCGTAAGACAACACGCAAAAATGGGATTGAAATGTCCATACCTGCAATACCCTCGATAAGCCCCCCCGGACATGTGCCTTTTGCATCGTACTGATAGCAGTGCACGACCTCGTGAACCAGCACGCCTAATATTTCATCTCGTGCGCGGGCCTCTGATTTTTTGATCCAGTTGAGAGAGAAATGGACCTCATGTCCGCCTGGATCACACGAAGTAGTGTACGCGACACCATCGAAAGGCCTGAGAACGAGTGTGATGGATTTCACGCTTGAAATTCGGACAATTCCAAATTCATAACACGTCAAGCACTGAGTGTCATTGAACAATGAAAACCCGTACTCACTGCGTGGGGGTCGTACGTGGGGTATACAGCCAGGTATAGGATGCCTCTACCGCGAGCTTCAGTGCTTCATTGGGCTTGACGCTTTCGAAGAAGATCGATGTCCCGGGATGTGACATGTCTTCGACCCTCAACACGAGATTGGGGAGCGGCGAGGGTTCATGAGGAGGCATGCGTCAATGGTAGTCACAGTATAACGAGGCCAGCAACCATTGAGCGTGCAGGATTAAAATAGCTCGCTTTACAATTCAGGCCACGGGGGCACCTATCAATGAGTTGGCAACTTGAAGAATGATCCAACTAGTCCATCATGTCTACACCCTAAACTAAAATGATGTGATTATCATCCGCGTAGACACGGACTATACTATGCCGAAATGAGGAAAGATCATTACTAAGGCGTGATATGTAGTAGGTCTTCTCGTAATGCGTTTGCGCATCGGGACAATTGTTGCGGCACGCAAAACGGGAAGAAAACCTTTCTTGCGACTTTGTAAATGATTATGTCGTGTGGAAAGCGCCAAAAGGATCATGATGATGAGGATACCGTGACGGTGGCTGGAGAGATGTAGTTCCGCAACTTCGATTTACGGCAACGCGAGTCACTCTCTCATTCAATTGTAGCAACGCTGCATACCCAAACCGCGACGGTGCTCTGCATGTAAAGCTAGAGAGGACATTAAAATAGCATAGTAGGCAGACATTGAACTCGAAGGATGGGAGAACGAGGACGACGTTCATGTATTTGCTTTGATTCGTGTAGTTAGCATCGTGAAATTACAACACGATATCCACCGTAATATGCATAGCTTGCTTTATGGCAACAACACCCTGAAGGTTGCTGACATTGCGGATGGCGTACTCCGCTACAATCTCGCAGGCAGTACTATCCCGCGACACTCTCCAAATCCTACTCCTCTTCGAGGCGCCCCACACCAACCTCTGAAGACTACCTCATCCATGTCATGTAAAAACATTCGTCGAGGGAAGTGTTTCCGCTGCTCAATGAGGGAACAGAGGGAATTTTGGTCCTATAAGGGATGAGTGAACGTTAAAAATGTGTCGTACTCGTAGCTCAACGACGAAGGGCAAAAGATAAAGGGAGGCGGTCCCACCTCTCCAGATAACGTCCCAGTCCCTATCAAGTCTCCAGTACGCATGCGGCACCCTGAGAGGGTGTGAAAGGCCAGCTGGATTCACGTCGGTTCAGCATTACGTCCCAGACCAAAGGGAAAAAGCAAATGCACCATCTGCCGGAATGTCCAATACGAATTCCTCAAGTTCGACCTTGCTACCCCCATCTCCCTTTGCTCCGCCATACTCCCACCTGGGATTACTTCCATGCTGACTGAGATATCATAGGTCATGTCTTCCTTATCCACGAGGTATGACGGGACCGTTCGTGTGTCATGTGCGATTTTGAACGGCTTCAGCGCATCAAGAGTGACAACCCACGGACTGATTGTGCTCGCAAAATTCTTTGCGTTGAATGCACCGAAAGGGAGGGTTTCCGGGCTTTGAATATCTCGTGCTATTTACGCGTATCCAGAAATGTGAAATGTTCAGTCCGTCGCAAATGGCATAGGACAAGGGCAAGAGAAGCGAAATAAGACTCGTGGTCCATAAGTGCACAACTAAAAAAAAATAACGCACCGCTCCAGTCATTCAGCAAAACGACTCCAAATATATGGTCCTCTGCTTTCTCCACGGGCAAACGTTCAAAGTGCTCGGTTGGAACACCAACGAAAAACGCGAGCTCGAGCTCGACGTCTAGCTCGTCTGTGGGTGCAAGCACGGATCCTGTTGTTTGAGACCGTGTCCTTGAAATGTCTATGAGAAGGTGGTTAGTGACGTTTGATGAGATTACCGAGGGGCAACCACGGGTTATATGGACGTAGACGAACCTTCAGCGGACCCGAGGGATAAGTCTGATGATGGGTGGGTCTGGCAAGGAACCAGAGGGAGGTGGCCCACAGGCCTTACGACTGGTGTACCGGAGGGAAGGATAGTAGATGCACGTCCGGGAGCCGCACGAGGGGGATTGAACCTGTAAGACGCAGACGCGGAGTAAGTGGCTGTGGAGCGATGGTTTAACGATGGATGTTGACGCACATATCAGTATTCACATCTCCATGTCCATGTCCTGAGTGTGTGTTCTTCGCATGCTGTATCATCACATCAGCCAAACTACTTCGCAAATATGATAAACTTATCCACATGGGTCGAGACTCACCGTCGTGGAACTCGTGAAGTCGGTGAAATCGCCAATATTGAACGGGAGGTGCATCGTTGCTTCCGTTTGTTTCACAATGCAGCGCTTTAGAAGGGAAGGGTTCGAGTATAGAGGAGAAGTAGATGATGTGGACAATAGGGACTGGATGTACTCGCGGACACTGGAGGTAATGGTGCTCCCGAGGGCGGCGAAAGCGTTCAGGGTTGTCTGTGCATTAAGTAGAATGACTACCGCTGGAAAGCAAAATATTAAAGAGGTAATTACGTGCTTGAGAACATCACAGGGGAACACTATTCCGAGATTCGTGAATATCCCTTCGAGTGCAAGGACTTTGAGGTCAAGGATACGTTTCCCAATAGCTACACCAGGACGTGGGGTGGGCTGCAGGATGGGTCAACTCCGATCTTAAGTATTTGAGATGAGATGACCAGACATCTGATTCAGTTGAAAATATGCCAAAGGGAATGTTTGCTAGCGAAAAAGGTGAATCTGCAAGAACGGGAATAATGCTTTCGGAGGACATAGTATAGATGGAGGAACAGCCAAAGTGCGCCCTCTTCTTGGCTGGGCCTGATAGTGATTAGTAGCGACCAAATATGATGCTGCGCTGCGATAAGAAACCAGGGATGCACATGAAGAAGTAGATCAGGTGGGCGAGATATTAATATCGGAGGGACACAACGCAGTCACGTGCAAGTCATGTGGTGAAATCTTTTCGGTACCCGCATCATTCCATCGTGTCTCCTAGTACTTCAGCTGAACTGCTGGATCCTTGTTGCAGACGCCAAGCGGGTCCTTCCTGTTGAAGTTGAATGCACGAGGTGTCGTCAGTCATATTGAAACGGTTAATCAATGACTATAAGAAGCCTGATTTCAACAATATCGCCGCTCACTGTCTCGACCTATGGATCATAATGAATGTAATTTGACGCCCATGCTCTCAGAGATGGTGGCTGAGCTCATGACTGCCTCAGGGTGTTCCTGTAGTCTTTCGCTCCTACTGCCATCTGAAATCCCGGTTACGACGTAGCAACTTCGTTCAGAGTACAACCGAAAATTTTCCTTATAGCCTCCTTCCAGTCTGGGGAAGCGCGTGGCACTTGAATTGACGTAGAAGCGACATTCTATGTAGAGCGACATGCATCTACATGTAGGGAAATCCCTCACCCCTCTTCAATGACGCGCATACAACGACTCCTACTCCTGTTGGATGAGGGCTAACAACCCCAGACCCCCAAAAAGCACGTATTTGAGTTGCGGGAAGTCGTTCTAAGTAGCAAATCAGCATTGTTCATACTAACGGGATATCAGAGAAAAGCGGGCAAGAAATACATAGCCATGTACCGCACGTGTACTCGACATGACAGAGAGGCTTACCACGGCGATCGACGCGTAGCCGATATATGGCAGGAATCTGGGAGTGAAGTGATGAATTAATGAACAGAGGAAGGCACAAGTCAGATTCATAGATTCAAAGGGAAGCATGAATAGTATCAGGAAGGAAAGACACACCCACGGACTTTCCCAACAATATGTCTTCGCTCAAGCCAGTCGAGGCCCTGGTAGAGGTCAATGTCGTCAACGTGATTATTGTCGCCTTTCGTAAGCAACAGTTGATGTTCCCCTGGAGGAAGCTTGAGCTTAGCGAGTCTAGGGGGTAGATCGCAATTAATCAAATATTTGTGCCTTGCCCTTGGTCTGCGACTGCGGCGGGCCAAGTACAACACATCGGAGAGAAGATAATAAACTCACTTGTTCTTGCCAGCCATGCTTTCCGTCGAATTCTGAAACGGGATGAAAACATCTCGCGTCTCCATGACACGGTGCACGATGGGGATATCAGCACCGGGAATCTTGTACACTGTGATGTCGCCTGTATGATAGCGTTCACTTGCGGGATTGGTGAGGAAAAGAAGGTCGCCGCGGTAAAAGGCTGGTTCCATCGAGCCACTGTGCGTGCATAGTAGGTTCCAGGGTGAATATATGATTCGGATAGACATGAAGGAAGATGGAGAGGTAACTTTTGAGCTGAATTCTGGATGGCGCAAACATGAGACAGACCTAAGGACAACAACAATTGGGGATTCCGTGTTCAAGAAGAGCCCGAGGCCGTTCCATAACATAAGGCAAGATGCTATGGAGGAGGTGAAGTTGAGGACTTGGAGCAGGAACTACATAGGCGCCAAGAAAGACCGGAGAATAAGTGTCGTGGACGCATTGGAATATGTGTAACAAAAGAGAAGTCAATACTGTGGGGAAGATGTGGAACAGGAGGGACAAACATATCGGAATCCTAGTCTGCGAAAGCCCTTGAGCTCATCTGAAAACATCACTTGGCAAACAAACAGGTGACAGAACCGTCTATGCTGTGTACTAGTTGAACTTCAGGATGACATGGGTGGTTATAACACGTCACTCTTCTCATGCCCACACTTCGTGCCCAGGACACATCCATTTGGTATTACCATCTCCCAAATATAATACTGATACCTTGCATACCATGTGCCGTTCCTCATGACACATACTGAGTCCATCATCGCCTTGTGAGGTGTTTTCGTTCTCAGCGTATGATGACAGCTCGTCGTGCCAGGACTGACAATGGAAAGTACAGTACAGGAGACATATCAATAGAGAGACAATAGCAATAGATTTGCGTACTTATTCAGGGCTTCGCGCTGGCTTGCCCCATTCCAACGACTTATCCACCGCTTCTCTTGAGTCTTTGGTAAGGCTGAGAGAAATCTTCCTGCCAGAAGGATTGATGTATAGGAGGATTCCAACAAGGTAAGTCTTGTCCAAGATAACTTGGGATGCAAGAAACTTGTGTAGACTGTAGAGAAATGCACCACTCTATGTGGCCATCACAGGTCAGAGGTTCACGCCAAAAATTTGTCATTCTTTCCCAAGGCGAAGATGAGGGGCAAGTAGCACCAATCTCGTAAGTCGACCACAGAAATAAACTAGCATCGTGATCTGCCTAGAGAGAATAATGATTATACGGGTGTACACCTGCTCCATTCAGCAGTCTTGCTCCCGGGGCCTCACCTGTTGACGAAGTTTTGGTGTGCTCAGTTTATCAAAATTTCCATGGCCGTGCCATTAGTCTCACAGGCCTGTAAGCAGGCCAAATAGAAAACTCCTTCTTTATCTTGCCACCATGCTGCTGCTGCTCGCAACAATGACGGCGACTGCTAAGCCAACACTATATTCTCCACGTAGGAGCCAATTGAACCATGAATAATCACAATGTGAAACTATATGATGACCCATAAAGCGGGGTGAAAAAAAGTGACTGACGTCGGGCGAAAGGGCGGGAGGCGCGACTCGTGTATCATGCACACGATATCGTGCAATTATAAATTGCGCTGCTTATCAAGTTGCCTGCTTATCTAGACGCGCGTTGGGGTGGACACGGCTCCGAAGCGTTGAGCTTCCTTGAAGGCTCCCGAGGTTGCCGAATCGATGAACGTCGCGGCTACGAATTCTGCTTTGTTGATCATCCATCCGGGTTGAGAGGGTGAGTTGATCTATACATATGTAGGCGACTTCAGAATAGTGACGATGCGCATTTTCCCGAAGTCAGACCTTGACAGAAGTTCCAAGGATGTCATTATGTACAATGCCGGGTGCCTGGCGGTAGAGCGTGAAAACTCACATCCACACGTCACCCTTGAAAATTCGTGGAGTTTCGAACCTGCGTGATTTGAGACGGATGCAAGGGTAGTTGACCATCCGACGGTGAATAATACGTGGTCGACGTCGCACGGCTGTGAGGAAGTTCCCATTTACAGCGGCTGTAACAATGTTGTCCCGAATGCTGAGATGAGTCCTGATTAGGAATTATGCGCTCATATAACCCGCCCTCACAACGATGGAAGCGTCACTGACATGATCGTCAGGGATAACGTTGAGGGGGAAGCCTTCTCAGTCTACAGGTGGTCGCCGTTGGACCTGAAAATAAAACACAAATCTGTCGTTGATTTGGCAAAGATTCGAAGACGCTGGGGCCGTGGTGCAAGTACTGGGGAGGTACTTACTTGTCTGAATAAATAACAACCAGTCTATGAAAAGACAAAGTTATCACTTACAAGGCACCGAAAGTCTAGTTAGCTCGCCGTTACAATTAAGTTTAGTTTACCCGAGTAATCATTGTTGGGGTCTCGGACCCGGTACACTGGTTTACCTTTACATACATTTTCATTCAGCGCTCGTTCTTCGTCCTATTCGCAAGTCGTCGACCACGACCACGAGCGACGACGAACTTGCTTCAAGGACTTGCTAGTCAGCGTCAGCAGTCGCTCGTTGATGGAGTCAACTAGTAGCTGTGACCAGCTCGCCCAAGCTATTGGCCCGTATGTCTTTCCCCGTCCTTCTCCCCATCATATCAGTTTTATTTCTCATCCCATAACAGACAAGTTCGCTCTCGCGTCACCGTTGTCTGCGCTGAGGTCCGTTCATTCGTCATTTAATCCATCCCAGGCTAATATTTAACTCACCTTGTCTTAGTGTAAGCGCCTCAAACTCAAGTGTGATCGTCGTGCCCCCTGTGGGTCATGTACAAAGCGAGACACTGTAGCCAGATGCATATATTCACCTGCTGCTGCTGAGAAAGTGTTCGTTTATTCTTCTCTTTCTCTCCTCCTTCCAATTTTGACTCTAATATCCAAATAGAGACCTGCACTCTCTCAACAACAGACTCATTGCAGTCGAGTCTCAGCTTGGACAAATAAGTGCACCAGGTGCTCGTTTTCCCTCCTCATCTTCCTCAACAGCCCCTCCATTAGCTTCAATCACCACCGCCAATTCGTACAACTCACACAAACACATCTCAACTACCATGGACGACATTACAGCTATATGGATGGAAGAGATCGACATCTCACACACGCTACCAGTGCAGTCTACCCACAATAACCTCAAGGATAGGTACATCAAATGCGAGCCTGAGCCTCACTCCCTCTCACACCTCTCACCTTGTTCAAATGCCGCAGCGACCCTTCCTCTCCCTCTCCTCCTACCTTCAATATCTCATTACTACGCCTCACATCCTTCGCCAACCTCTCTACCGCTCTTCACTAAATCTCTCCTCTCCCACCTCCCATTTGCCCCACGTCGCCGCATGCGCCTGTACGAGTATGCAGAAGAAGCTCTCAGGATGATGCCCGGTCCATGTTTCAGCTGGCGTGTTTGGAGAGAGCGCGCAGAAGGGATATGGAAGTGGGTAGAGAGCGAAGGGGCATCATTTCTAACACATGACTCTCCAGAGGAGCTATCTCGACCAAGCACATCGTCCTCCACCGCAGCCACCGCTTCCTCCCGTGCCGCTACAGAAACCAGCAAAGCGGACACCGCGCGCACAATATTTTTTGGACCGCCCCCTGCCCCTCCACCCTCATCATCCTGTTCATCTTCCCAAAAGACTTCGTCCTGTGCGCAAACATCAGGCAAGGCCGTTGCCCCATCGCTCCCCTTTTTCGCATCTGTCGCAGGCGCGTTAGCGCTCGCTTTACTGACAGAAGAGAGCACATCCAATGCAAGCGCTACCCTCCACGCTTCCGACTCTAGTCATTCTACAGGTCTCAGTGAAGCAACAGGGCCCGAAAGGAACAGTAACGTCAACGTCAACGAGAGGACATGTGTCGGACTGGGAACAGGATCAAAGAAGCATAGGAAAGACCCGTCCCCGAAAGATCACCACACATCCCCTGCACTCCTCCATGCATTGTCGCTGCAAGCGATTGGGGTGTGGGAGGGTGGGTTGGCAAATGCCACTGCATCTACCAGTGAGCACGACTTAGACTATATCTCGGCTGTCGTACTCGGTGTGTTATTTGTGCTTCTTTGCGATAAGGGGTGCACGACAGGTGCAGGGGAAAGGGATGCATGTAGGAATATCCCGAGAGGGAGTGCTTCGTGTAGTGGGAAGGAGGGATGGATTTTAGGAGAGGTACGTCGTATATTTTCCCTCTATTCTGTTTCATTTTATTCCATGCTATTTTATTCATTTTCTTCTTTATTCCGTGTTTCGCGTTTCGTGTCTCGCTGTTCGGATATCGGAACGGGATAAAGAGTTTTTGATTGAGTTGTTTGCTTGTTTGCTTCTATGATTGGATGTCTCCTTCCTAGCAATCATTGATCCTTTTCGAGCACTGATGTGCTCTGCTCTAACTTTGGTTACTCTTCCTTCTTTCCATGTGCTCTATTTTATTTTCCTCCTTCCAGGCCTGTCTCTTGTTTCTTTTGCACCGTTATCTCTGTGACCCCATTCTCCCTCACTGCCTTTCACCACTCCAGTCTGCACTTTCCAACACCTAATGAAATGGCAACTTATTATTCCCCTCACAGATCGGCAAGCTCGTCAACATCGCGCGTACGATGGGACTCGACGTCGACCCTGATCTCACGCCGGGGCGATACGGCTTGTATGAGAGTGAGGCGCGCCGGCGGGCCTGGTGGGACGTTTGGTGGTGGGATGTGTGAGTTGCCTATTGTCCACCTTGTCTTGCAATATTCGTGAAACTTGTTGTATCCCACCCTGCCATATCACGAGTTCCACATCACAAGGTCGCAGTGCTAACACCGTCTTTCCACAGATATACATCTACCCTCTCCTCACGTACTCCGCTCATTCCCTTGCATGCATCCAGCACCCGTCTCCCGCTCGACGTTGATGAGGAGGTGTTCACGTTTGCGTGTACGTCTGCACCCCTCCTCAGCCCGACTGGCAAAGAGGGCGTGGGACGATGGTTTGGGATGAGGGTGAGGTCAGTTATATATATTTACTCGCTTTGACTTTGGTTGAATTTTACTCCCATGTCGTTGCAGACTAGCACAGCTCGTAAAGGATATCAACTCCCGCACCTCACTATTTTCATCCCTGGACAATCTCTCACTCTCGTTATCCCTCGAGAACGCAGCGACATGCGAAGGGGAGATCAAGCAGTGGCTCTCGGACCTGCCACCTGCATTCAGGGTAGAAGGTGATGGGATAGGCGAGGACTCTTCTTCTACGCAAGTACACCCTCCCGCTCCTTCGTCAACAACTGCTAGTCATGGAAGCACGCCGCCAACCCTTCTTGCCCAGCGCCTCGACATCCTCATGACCACGCATCGACTTGCCATGGGGCTGTACCTCCCATTCTTGCGGCCCCACTCCCTCTCTACATCCGACTCTCAATCCAATGCGAAACTTGATGCCAGCCCCCAGACGCATCAAGCGCGCGTTGGAGCACTCACAGCCGCACATGCACTCATCAGAGCAGGCAGACATTATGTCGAACTTGCGTGTGCGCGACCGGATTTATTGAGGAGGAAGGATGGGCTCGGACTGAGTCTTTGCTGCGGTCTCGTCTTTGAGGCGCATTCAGGTAAATTATTCTCGTCTGGTCTTGTTACGCTATCTCATTCTAGGATAGGATTTGGGCATGGAGTAGAGTCGGGGTATTATAGGGCCTTGTTTGACGCGTGTGTTATCTGCGCCAGTAGTGCCCTGCGTGATCCGGGTGCCGTGTGGGCCCATACGGCTGTGGAGGATGCTAAGACGGGCCTTGTTTTACTTCGGGATCTTCGTGGGCTTAACCGTACACTAGATGTGAGCGTGGTGGAGGCGCTCGTCCGGAAGCTCGAGTCAGGGGCTTCTTCAGGCAGTGGGGCTGGGAATAAGAGGAAGAGAGACGGATGGGATGAGGGTGAAGGCCGGGATGCCGTTGCAGTTCCAGGTCTTGGTGACGCGGACGACAGCGTTCCTCTTGTCCCCGTCTCTGTTTCTTGCCAGGAGCTCAAGTTGCCCTCTCCACCTCCCAATACCAATACCAGTGCCACCCTGAACACCGGTACAAGCGCACTCTCGTCCATGCATGGCCCCCCCAAGGAGAAATCGGTTTCAGAACCAAGGCGCGCCTATCCCGCGCTTGTCATACCCTCGAAGTGCCCGACCCAAAAAGACCGTCCACGAGATAGAGATCCGCCGAAAGACAGCCAGCGCGAACGCGATAGAACTTACTTGCGCGGGGACAAAGAAAAAGAAAAGGGCGATGCACGTAAAAAGGTGCCTTACCCGCCTGTTGGGTACCGTGTGCGTGCTGGGAAGGAGGCGTCTCCGCTCGCCAGAGGACGGACGGTGAGTGTGACGCCTGAAGTGCATGGGATGTCGTCGTGTACAACAACGCGGGGGATGCTGGCTACGCAACAATCGTCCACGATCATGACCCCGTCGATGTCAATGTCTAGCCAACCGACATCGATGTCTGGCCAATCAGTATCTGCATCCCAGCTGCCGGTGATGTCCCAGCCATCTTCCGTGGCTCCTCCACTTCGCTCCCTCGTCTCAACACCCATTGAGCAACCTTCTTATCAATCCACTCCCACGCCGATGTCCCAGGAGGGCGGAGTCGATTTCACGCTACCGTTCGGGGCTTCTTATGAAGCTCAGTCTCAGGTGTCTCAGGTGTGTTTTTGTGCTCCTTTTTATTGTGCGTCTGCTCACTATCTGACTCGTCATTCCAGTCGCAGCCCGCCCAAAAATACACCTCCTATGACTATGCTAACTCCTCTGCCTCACCGTATTCATACCCCCCGGACACGCCCCAATATGCGCAATTCAGCCACTGCAGTGTGCCCCCGTCAACGCCAACGTCTTCATCATTCGCTCCACCGCAATTACCCAATTACACGTGCTCCACCGCTTCCCAATCACAACAACCATTCCACTCACAAATGCAATCGTCTCAGTATCCTTCGTCTCAAACGACCTACAACGAGCAACAGCAGAGTCGCTTCAGCTTTGGTCCACAATTTCCTGAGATTGGGATCACTGGAGAGTATTACGAAACGCATGAGAAGCAGCCGCCTCAAAGCCAGAGGTATCAGCAGGAATATTCCGGGGAACACCAAGGGGTTTATAGTGTTAAACCGATGGACCAGCACCTTGCCCAACAACAGGGGTATTCTGCGGAACAACAGGGTTACGCGGAGTGGACTCAGGGGAGCGATGGCGCTTATTGGAGATCATATGAACATCCTGTACAGCCTCAACAGCGTTATCAGGAGTGATCTCCTCTCCCAGTCTTGACATTTTCTCAGCTTTCCAATACGACTCATCTTTTGTCTACGTCACCACTACGCTCGTTTCATGCCCTCTATGTCGTCACGCCGTTCCTTGTTACGCCTTCGCTCATCGCTATATTTGTACATCTACGCTACTCGTCGTTTCCGCTGTCTGTTTCTATCGTATTCTCCGGAATTTATCATTAGCTATCTAGGTTACCTTTTGGCTTTCCACGTACGCGTCCCTCTGTTTATCTTGTCTATTGGGTCCATGATCCGTTTCTCTCTTCTGCTCACATTACGTCGCCCGTCTCTGATTAATGGCTGGAAGGAGTTGTATTTTTTTTCTTTCCATTTTTCTGTTTCTCTTTCACTGTCGTCGTCATCGATCAATATACTTCGGTACATACATAGAGCTGGGTTGGATTTGTTTATTATCGCCCTTCGTACTTCGGTCTCGCTGCGCTGTTAATGCAGTTGATTCGTTAATTACTGAGCCGTGTGCATAACTGTTAGAATGAGCCAAGCACTGCGAATCCTCACCTGACCGCCGAGCAGGATCATGATGAACCGAGGTGAGGTAAGCTGGGTAGTACCGCATTCAAGTTAAACTCATGATGGCCACTTGGCAGATTCTATGTCGTCCACTGTTGTTAAAGTCTGTTAAAATACAGGGATAGAAGTCTGCAGGGAAATTAACCGAGGACCGTCAGTCACTTTGATGTCGTTGCACGCCCTTAAATTGGTGTGTATGACTCGCTGGGAGACACGGTTACTAACTTACAGATGGCGACCGATCTTCGCCAAGTGGAAATTCCAACCACACTGGCTTGCTTGTTCGCTATCGGGTGTTTGGAGCTTGTACATTGGAAGTGAGCACGATTCTTTTACTTCGTCTCCCGCAATTAAACCATAGACTGGCAGGAAACAATGTTTATATTAAATACGACAAGACAATAAGCAAAGTTAACACTGCCCAATGATCATGGAAGGATTCTGAAGCAGATATAAAGGTGAATGAATGGACATCGTCAAAGATATTAGGAGACGAACTTCTTCGGTAACAATTTGACAGAACACAAGAAAAACAACAAAGTAAGTATGAATGAATGTGATAGGTAAGCGTAAACTTCAAAATAGCGAGCGACTTTGGATGTGGAAGGTGTATGACATACTAGCTTCAAGCCACGTTTAACTCCTCCCAAGAAATGTGATGACCGCCACGTTCGCAGCGATATCCACCATGCTCTTGGACCCATGCATATCCATTGGGACATTGACGTGCTTTTGGGAGATTCTTGAGTGCTTTCTGGATCTTTGCCTGCTCCTTCTCATCGGCGACCTTCTTGGCTGCGGCATGCTCCGCATTCAACTCCTCCCAAGTGATATGATGTTGGCCGCCTGTGCATCGATAGCCACCATGCTCTTGGACCCATGCATATCCATTAGGACAGTGTCGCTCTTCTGGAAGATGAAGGAGAGCTTTCTTGATCTTTATCTGTTCCATTTCACCTGCAACCTTCTTTGTTGCGACGTGCTCCGCCGCATGCAACTCCTCCAGAGTAATGTGATGATGACCACCTTCACAGCGATAGCCACCGGACTCTTGAACCCATGCATATCCTGCAGGACAGTGTCGCTCCTTGGGAAGATTTTGGAGGGCTTTCTTGATCTTTTCCTGTTCATGTGCATCCGCGATCTTCTTGGGTGCTGCGTGCACCGCATGCAACTCCTCCAGAGTAATGTGATGGTGGCCACCTTCACAGCGATAACCACCGGACTCTTGAACCCATGCATATCCTGCGGGACAGTGACGCTCCTTGGGAAGATGTTGGAGGGCTTTCTTGATCTTTTCCTGTTCATGTGCATCTGCGATCTTCTTGGGTGCTGCGTGCGTAGCACGCAACTCCTCCCAAGTAACGTGATGACCGCCATGTTCGCAACGATATCCACCATGCTCTTCGACCCATGCATATCCATTCGGACAGTGACGTTCCTCTGGAAGATTCTTGAGTGCGTGTTTGATCTGTTCTTGTGCCTTTTCATCGGCAACCTTCTTAGCTGCGGCACGCTCTGCATTCAACTCCTCATAAGTAATGTGATGCTGGCCACCTGTGCATCGATAGCCACCACGCTCGTGGACCCATGCGTATCCATTAGGACAGTGTCGCTCGGTTGGAAGGTGCTTGAGTGCTTCCTCGATCTTTGCCTGCGCCTCGTCATCCGCAATCTTCTTTGCTGCTGCGTGCTCTGCATGCAACTCCTCCCAAGTAATGTGATGATGGCCGCCTTTGCATCGATAGCCACCGCGCTCTTGAACCCATGCATATCCTGCAGGACATTGTCGCTCCTTGGGAAGATTCTCGAGTGCTTTCTTGATCTTGTCCTGCGCCTTTTTATCCGCGATCTTTTTGTCGTGAAGTTTATGCTTGGCCTCTTCCAGCTCATGCTTCTCTTTCTTTGCCTCTTCTTCCGCTTCGACTCTTTCCTTGTGCTCTACCTCATAATTGTGCTTTGCATCTTCCTCTGCCAGTCTAGCCTTCTCGGCATTCCCCTCTGCAGTTTTCCTCGCAGCTCCCTCTTTCTCCGCATGCGCATCAGCTGTGTGCCTCTCAGAGCTTGCCTTGTTGGCATCTTTTTCCGCCTCTTTCTTCGCCTTTTCATCAACAGCCAACTGTGCCTCAGCTGCACGCTCGTTCGCCTGGGCTTGCTCTTTGGCCTGATCGTCAGCTGCCTGCTGCGCTTCCGCTGTCTTTCTGGCTGCTGCCTCGGCAGCTGCGTTTGCTTCCGCTGCATCGGCCCGCTTCTCGGCCTCGCGAAGCTCTTGCATCAGGCGCTTTCCATTCTGGTCTTCCAACCAAGTGGCAGAGACATCCACCGAAAGAGCGCGCAGCATGACTGCGGAAGGATACTCCGAGACCTGCAACTGCAAGTACAGGCAGCTGCTCTGGACGATGCGGACGTTGAGAGGGATCTGCTGGACATCTCGGAAGTGGTTCCACTGGCCCTGGACATCACTTTCCTTGACGCCCAGGATGGACGAGAGACGCATAGTGGCAGTGCCCTCGAAAGTCTGCGGTGAGACGGTTATCCCATCACGGTACTTCCCGTTGGTGTTCAGATCACCGTTCATCGCTGCCGGAATTGCCTTTGACCCTGGCAAGGCGAGCAAGATATGGGACTGAATCACAGAAGCCCAGTGGTGATTCGCTGTACTATAATTAACAGTGTAAGAGAGCGACGTGAGCGTTGGGTGGACCATGTCCTCTGGGATAGGGACATTTAATGTGAGTGTCCAGTTCCCGCTATCATTGTTGACGAGCTCGGGAATGGGCTGCTTAGAGTATGATGCGTGGGTGTACAATAGGTTTCTGTCCTCAGGTGGGAAGTTGACCGACGCCTGAATGGTATTTATTGAGGATTGGGTGGATATGAATGAAGTCATGGCACATACCTGAATGACATCGATCGAAGACGGGGCGGACGCGACTGAGGTCATGGCACATTGGGTGACCATCGGGACACAAATGCTCTGTTGGACACAGTGACATACGCATTGCATCGCGACTGGTTGGCAGCAATGTGGCTGCACGGCGGACTTGAGGACTAGTGGGGATTGCATAGTTGGTAAGTTATCAGTGTACTGGGGTTGTTTGGTACTTGTCTTCAGGCTTGAACAACAACATTATATAGCTTGTGCGTTCGCAATATGCCACGCAGGTGTGGTACAATCCGTTTATGGGATGTACTTGGTATAGCGGCGGATAGGAAAATCCGCCCATTACCGAACCATCGGACCATGGAAGCAAAAAAAAATGAAGTTGCGTGAAGACAATGCCGAGGTTCGCGAGGTAGGGCCAAAGGCAGTGAGATCTTCATCGGAGCAAATACTGCTGCGACAAAGTTCAGGGGCATCTAAGACACAAGGAGTGCCTATACGGTTACCAGCGACCTAGACCAAGGGACTACAATATGGACTAAATCAGCACGTACGGAAAGGCGCCCCGGTGTTAAGTGTTTGATACACGCCTGTCAAGATGGTGGAAAAGCGCCTCAATGCAAATTAAGGATTGTCCATCTAGTAGAAGTACCGGATCGGCTTCAACTTGTAAGCGCAAGGCTGTGGTCTGACTACCCGTAGGATATCAGCGCGATGTATCAGCGCACATGCCATGATCAACGCGAAGTTGTTGGCAATTTGTTGATTCAAGTTGACAAGAATCATATTCAACGTCAGATCTAGATTCGGCTGGCAGCTGATTGGGTGGCCCCGGATTCATCTTATTGCTAAATATAGACTTGAACATGTCAGTTCCCCGACACCGTGACTTCTGCAATTTGAATGACATCCGATCAAATCCTCAGCACCCTCAGCAAACTTGAACTTCAATATTAAGACGTGTACAGCGCTCGCAGGCGAGCTCCTCGGAAGATAAACATTCAAGTAACAACAGTGACAATAACGTCCCGGCACTGGCGGCAAGGTACCAATCAGGTTCGCTCAGGGCTTTTCACTACTTCGAGTCTGCTAACTTTGTCGTTTCTTCCCAGTCACTGAAGCCCTGCTCCTGACATCCCCTGGACGGTAGACGGCAGTGAGTAAGCACTTACACGATGGCAGATGGAGCGTGGCATGCAGGTCAAGGTCAGCTGTCGGTGCATACTATTGTCCGCCTTTCTGTCAATTTCTAACGATGTTTTTTCCTAGGCTGCTTCCCACCTAGATAGATGTAGATGGGGTGGTCTCGGCCCTTCTCGGCCATGATCCAATGACCTGACATTCAAGGAAGTCATTGTTAATTTTGAGCGAGCGCGTTATGAGATTTTTTTCCCAATCAGAAAACATTGTAACGGTGTCCCTCTATGTACTACCATTCGCCCAGGGAGGAACGCAGGAAGCGCCTTTGCGGCTTCAAGTTCGCCTTAACCGCATAATCCCCTTATTATGGATTTTTATTGTGTGAGAGCAGCAGTCAAAACCCGCGATAGACTCTCCACTGCCCAATGTCCAACTTGAAGACGCAGCATCAATATATCCGTTAATAGCTGAAGACTCAAGTTAGCAGTGGATATCGTCTCTTTTCATTTTTTTGTGACTTTCAAAGACTTCAAAGAAGGTTCACGTAGGCGAAACTCAACTCTAATGCATGTCATGCGTAACATCATCACTCATCATGCCCTTGAGACACGTACCATATGTAACCTTGAGGGCCATGTTTGTCCGGAACACCTTTACCAGACGCTCACCACCAGTGCTGTGCCTCGATGTCCTGGTCCTCTCACCTCTCGAGCTGTATTCAGAACTCTCTCATCAACCTTGGACAGTCTTGGTGTCTGATTGTGTTGACCCTAACTTGTGCTGCCATCACTGGGCGGGCAACTTGACAAATGATTCGTCAGCGGATGGGCGTTTATAGAAGGAGACGCGCAATATCCGGACATTTTCTGTCCAGTTTGACGTGCGACATGCACGTTAGTTCTTCCGGAGACATGTAAAATGGAATCTATATTCGCATAACCAGGATTCCGAGTTAGGAATGATGCAGAGCCTCGATGATCTAAACCAACTTAGAGCAAGGTAGATGCTCACAGAGGAAATAAACTCCCATATTATCTTGTTCGCGCCGCGTAAACAATGTGCTCTATTCTCAGGTGTGTTTCTCCCTTGACTCAGGAACTCGGATTGGGTCCTGACCCGATGTCATGCCCCTGCCTCGGATATCACCCCACCCTGTACCGCTCGAGCATCTAGAACAACAAGGTAACACGAGGTCACCATCGGCGACGCATGATCTGCGGGGAAGTACCTCGCCGAACAAATCCAGAGTCGCAATCAAAATTTCAGTTCCAACATTTAATCTATCATCGGCATGGCCCCATATTGTTGTGAACCTATATAATATGACGATCAATCTATGATTTAAAGCAATCCACGAACTACTTCGACATATCATCATCATGCAATCACCTGTACTTCTGAGCTACCCGCGCCACATACAATCTCCGGAGTTCATGCGTTCGAGTCCTTCTTCGCTTCTCGTGCAGTCTGGGCCGGTGCATCAGTCACCAAAGGTGCAATTATCACCCTTGATGTCCACTGTCCCCATTGCCACCAACGAGAAGAAAGGCTGCCAATGTGTGCAGTCATCTCTGGCTACCAAGGCTCAGCCTACAGCGGTTGCAACCGTTTTTCCACCCGAAGATACCAACAAAGCCCACACCACTGCGTCATATTCCAAGGAGCCCATTCCTGAGCTTGTTAACAGCGACCAAGGTCAATGGACCTTCTCGCTGGACGTTCCTATCCCAGAAAAGATGGTCTACCCAACCCTTACGTCGCTTGACTATACCATCAAATACGGCACAGAGAATGGCAATGGCACATCTACGATTCAAACAAGCATACTGCTCACCAAGACTCGTGATGCTATCTCAGGCGCTAACTCCACACTCATTCCATCCAATGGGATCACCACCGATCCTAGTGTTTACATTAATGGCACTGGGGTGGGAATTCCTCAGACGCTTGACGGTGTGCCCGTCGCATGCCTCTTGTCGGTCCCAGCCGTCAAGGAGAATGGTCAAACCAGCCAGTGGGACCATTACATCGACCAACAGCAGATTCTCCCCTATGTCCGCATCACCGAGGACAGCCGCTTGTACTTGCAGTTGCAAGTCACCGAAGCTCCCTCCCCACACATGCTACGCTCCCTCGTCGTGGACGTGTCTGCCGCTTGGGCTGAGGACATGCAGGCGAAAGCCATGCTCGACAAGATTGCAGCGGCAGGACTGAGGGCAAAGGCCGCAGAGCAGAAGAAAGCAGAGGATGAGCAAGCGAGATTGCAAGCCGAACGCAAATCTGCTGAGGCTAAGGTTGCAAAAGACATAGCCGAGGGGAAGGAAAAGGCCACCAAGAAGAAGTCGGAAGATGCTCAGGAGGCAAAGAAGCAGGCTGATCAACAGGCGGATGCAGATAGGCTCGCAAAGAAACAAGCAGACGACCTCGCCGAAACCCATAGGCGTGCGAAAGAAGCTGCTGATGCCGTTGCTCACAGTCTCCGAAAAGCCAAGCATGATGCAGATCGAAGGGCTCACGCTGAACATAAGGCAGAGGTAGCGGCAGAGACCAGAGCCGAGAAGGACAGAGAAGCTAGGTCTGCAATTGAACGCCAGCTTTCAAAGTAGTAGTTCTGCTAACGTCGGAGCCTTTAGAATAATGCTATGTTACTTCTTTCTCTTATTCGGCTTGGTTAAGAGCTTCATTTCTTTTAGTTCAAAGTCACATACTAAGTAGTAAAATTGGGCTTTTTTGAAGCAATGACCGTAGTGCGTTTTGCTACTTTTCAGAAGAGTCGGCGGTGACTTATCTTTCGAATAAAATCAGTCATTTTGATGAACAACTTTGTGCGAGCAATATCTCCATGAAAATACAACGAATCAATATGATTCCTGAGTGAAATAGCATCCATTTTTTGTTGCCTAGGACGCCCTGATTTCAGAATAAAATTCGAACGGCTCAATAAAAGCCTGTTTTCCTGCATTGGATATCACACTGCAAGAAACTGCTCACAAAATGCACGCCCGAAAGAGAAACAGCCAGATTTACATTACCTTAAGGAATCAGGTCTCGTGGCAGCGCCAACAGTACAACGTGCCAGCTGGTCTAACACATCCGACATAGTTGGTCGCTTTTCCGGATCTTCATCCATAAGTTGTCGAGATATTTCGAGTAGCGTATGGCGATCCATGGACGGGCGACACTTAAGACAGGTTCTCTAACATCTTTCCACGGGACCACAAATCCGCACTGATAGCGCTGTAGCGGCCCTCAGCAGCAGCTACCTCGGGTGCAATATATCCAAGAACGCCCACGACGCCACGGAATTTATGTCCAACACCATTGACGCGCACAGACCTGTTAAAGTAGATGATAGACAGACGACCGCCATCAATAGGGATCAAGACGTTTTCCGGCTTCAGATCCATGTGCGCCACACCGTTTTGGTGCATGAAGTCGACTGCTTCGAACAGCTGTTTAGCTACGGTCCGCATGAGGGTTTTCTAGTGCGTGAGCCACGCGGCCAGCTGCCAGCCACAGGCATCCATATCACGTTGCCGCCGCGCACAGGCCAGATTCGGAAGCCGGAGTTGGTATGATTGGCTGGAGAATCAATACCTACGAGGTATTGCAAGATTCCAATTTCCCTCTGACCTTCCCTCACGAACTTCAGGTATCTTTTCTCGGACTCGCGAGTAACATGCGACACCGAGGCGATGAGCGGATACTGCAGGGTGTATTTGATTTATCAATATCACATTCTCGGATGTTCTGAAGACACAACGCCTGCGATCCAATATTGGCGACTACATGTCTTTCGGCAATCAAGTTTTCCCGGAGATAAACCGCCACGAGAAAAAATTGTCCCTGGCGAATCAAGTACTGCCTTGCTTGTGCAACGACGATGGCTTCAAGTAGCATATGGAATCGATCTGACTCATCATCCGAAACCACTTCGGAGATGAGGAATGAGCAAAGAAACGAGCGTGATGAAACCATGAAATCGCTCTCTGGGCTAAACCTGCACCACGTTTCGAGCTGCTCTCGAGTACAAATGAATATGGGGAAACCCCAAGACTTTTCCCTGGAATATTTCACGATAATCAGTTGAGCTGCGACATAAATTGACTCCCTTACTGCCTGAATTCGAAATGTGAGTTGTAACGTGAAAAGGACGGCGGTGATATAAAATATGCAACGAGGTTGCTGGCCTTCATGGCGGACGATCCGTCGTTCGTAATGCGATCTGAATCTTCGTCAAAGCACCGAAGGACGTTGAAGAACGTTGCGAATTCCCGGTGGGGTCGGAGACGCTACAAAGTTCGTAGTGTCTCCGAACCCACCGGGAATTCGCACGAAGTTGTTGTTAAAATGTGTAGTGTAGGCTTAAGCATTCTGATAGTCCCTGACTTCTTCTCCTTCCGGACTCTGGGCAAGAATTGGCGAAGGAGTATAGATGCAGCAATAGAAATGCTCACAATGTAGGTACGGCGCTCCGCCAACGCTTGCTCTATTTGAGAGATTGCGTTGGGAAAGTCAGCGCCATGCACATCGCCGACGCGCCACCACCTGCCACCTCCCAAGTTATTGTTGACGTCCTCCCTTGACGATCTCTGCAAGATGGAGACCGTGATCTGCAAGGAGCTAAATATTTCTGCATAGTTTGAATCCAGTTTTGCAATCGCACTCTCCACGTCACCTGGGGGGGTGAATGAACCAATCAATTCAGAACAGATACGCTGGCATCTCACCCTTTGGCTGGATTCAATGGTACTAACGTACAGTGACCACAACTCTGAAGTCATACCACCTTGATCAGTTCCATCTCTACGTTAATGATCCAAACGCTTGTCGGTACTACCTGTTGGATTGGGGACCCTTTCCCAGAGCTTAGTCAGCACGTAGATTAGGTTTCCGCATGTTCGTAGTACGTCGATCATGGATTGGACATGAATAACCCGTTTCTGGCATTTACAAATACCCATGACCTCAAGTCAAAATACACGATGGCGAAGTCAAAAAGCCCCAGTGTACTACGTACGTGACTTCGAACTAAAGGAGAAAGAAGGAATATAGCAGTACTCTAAGGACGGTCCCGACGTTAGCAGAACTACTACTACAGCTGGCGTTCAATTGCAGACCTAGCTTCCCTGTCCTTCTCGGCTCTGGCCTCTGCCGCTACCTCTGCCTTGTGTTCAGCGCTAGCCCTTCGATCTGCATCATGCTTGGCTTTTCGGAGACTATGAGCAACAGCATCAGCAGCTTCTTTCGCACGCCTATGGGTTTCGGCGAGGTCGTCCGCTTGTTTCCTTGCGAGCCTATCTGCATCCGCCTGTTGATCCGCCTGCTTCTTTGCCTCCTGATCATCCTCCGACTTCTTCTTGGCTGCCTTTTCCTTCCTCTCGGCTATGTCCTTTGCCTGTTTAGCCTCAGCGGACTTGCGTTCGGCTTGCAATCTCGCATGCTCTTCATCTGCTTTCTTTTGCTCTGCGACCTTTCTCCTCAACTCAGCTGCTGCAATCTTGTCGAGCATGGCTTTCGCCTGCATGTCCTCAGCCCAAGCGGCGGACACGTCCACGACGAGGGAGCGTAGCATGTGTGGGGAGGGAGCCTCGGTGACTTGCAACTGCAAGTACAAGCGGCTGTCCTCGGTGATACGAACATGAGGGAGAAGCTGCTGTCTGTCGATGTAGTACTCCAACTGGCTAGTGTGGCCGTTATCTTTGACGGCTGGAACCGATGAGAGGCATACGATGGGTTCACCGCCAAGCATCTGAGGAGGAATTCCTACCCCAACGCCATTAATGCACACGCTGGGGGGATTGGTGGTGATTGTATTGGAAATGGAGTCTAAGATAGCATCGCGAGTCTTGGTGAGCACCACGCTTGTTTGGATCGTAGATGTGCCACTGCCATTCTCCGTGCCGTATTTGATGGTATAGTCAAGCGACGTAAGGGTTGGGTAGACCATCGTTTTTGGGATAGGAACGTCCAGCGAGAAGGTCCATTCACCTTGGTCACTGTTGACAAGCTCAGGAATGGGTTCCTTGGAATACGACGCAGTGGTTTGGGTCTTCGTGATATCTTCGGATGGAAAGATGGTTGGACTCTGAGTCACAGTGAATATAGGAGTCGGAGGGGTAAATGATTGCACTGCCGGAGACATATATTCGATGGGTTGAATGAGCATGGTATGTGGTGATTGGTGCTTGACAGCAGTCGTAGTCAATGCACGAGACTGACCTTTGGTAGCCAATGCTGAGTGCATACAGCCGTTGTTCTCGCTAGGGGCGACGGGAACAGGAGACATCAAGGGCGACAAATGCACCTTTGGTGTTGGTGGCTGATGTACCGGCCCAGACTGCATAAGAAGCGAAGAAGGACGCATGAACTCGGTAGAATGTATGTGGCGCGGGTAGCTCACAAGTACAGGTGAATGCATGATACGTTTGTCAAAGTTGGAATGATTGCTTTAAATCATAGATGGACTATCATGTTATATAAGTTCGTAACAACATAGAGTCGTCCCAATAAATGTTAGAATTAAACCCTGATTGCAAATCAAGATCGGCTCGGCTCGATACTTCCCCGCAGACTATGCACAGCCGAATTTGATCTCGAGTGACCCTGGTGTTCTAGATGTTCGAGCGCTTGGGGCAAGATCCGAAGCAGGGCACTGAATGATATCGGGTTAGGATCGACTGCAAGCTCCCGAGTTGAAAGAGAGACACATCTTACATAAAAGAGGGAAGGCAGAGAACATTGTCTATGCGTCGCGAACAGCATGATGATAATACGAGAGTCGATTTACTTTGTGAGGCATCAGGTTAGTTTAGAAGGAGCTCTGCTTTATTCCCAGTTCAGAATCCTGGTATATAATGCGATGATTTGTGGCACGCCATGTTTCCTTCTATAACTTAGCGCTTGTTCGTTAACCAATCCAAGCATTTGTCAAGCTGCTCACCCGATGATGATGGAGCGAGTTTGGGATCAACAGGAATAATGTACGGGATTATAGACCCCGGTGGTGAGCGTCTTCAAGGGACATTGTAGAACCGAGAATCTATCGCCGCTGCACTCGCACAAAAAAAATCACATGGTTGTGTATAACTAAGGCGAACTTGCTCTCGGCGATTGACTCACCGGTCAGGGCCTTTTGGTTTTACCTGCATGCCTATATACAGACTTTATAGCACCTGACCGTGATACTGCGAGCGCACAAACTATATAATATGCTGCTATTCAAGCGCCAAGTACCAGACAACCTCCTGATAACTCACCAATTATGCAGTCCCCACTACTCACAAAGTCCGCCATGCTGTCACATTGCTGTCAGCCAGTCACGATGCAATGCGTATGTCAATGTGTCCAACAGAGCATTTGTGTCCCGACGGTCACCCAATGTGCCATGACCTCATTCGCGTCCGTCCCGTCCTTGATCGATACCATTCAGGTACGTGTCATGACTTCATTCATATCCACCCCATCCTCAATAGATACCATTCAGGCGTCGGCCAATTTCCCACCTGAGGACAGAAACCTGTTGTACACCCACGCATCATACTCTAAGCAGCCCATTCCCGAGCTCGTCAACAATGATAGCGGAAACTGGACACTCACATTGAATGTCCCTATCCCAGAAGACATGGTCCACCCAACGCTCACGTCGTTCTCTTACACTGTTAATTATAGTACAGCGAATCACCACTGGGCTTCTGTGATTCAGTCCCATATCCTGCTCGCCTTGCCAGGGTCAAAGGCAATTCCGACAGCGATCAACGGTGATCTGAACACCAACGGGAAGTACCGTGACGGGATAACCGTCTCGCCGCAGACTTTCGAGGGCACTGCCGCTATGCGTCTCTCGTCCATTCTGGGCGTCAAGCAGAGTGACGTGCAGGGTCAGTGGAACCACTTCCGAGATGTCCAGCAGATCCCTCTCAACGTCCGCATCGTCCATAGCAGCTGCCTGTACTTGCAGTTGCAGGTATCGGAGTATCCTTCCCCAGTCATGCTGCGCGCTCTTTCGGTAGATGTCTCCGCCACTTGGTTGGAAGACCAGAATGGAAAGCGCCTGATGCAAGAGCTTCGCGAGGCTGAAAAGCGGGCCGATGAAGCGGAAGCGGAAGCAGCTGCCGAGGAAGCAGCCAGAAAGGCGGCGGAAGCGCAGCAGGCAGCTGATGATCAGGCCAAAGAGCAAGCCAAGGCGAACGAGCATGTAGCTGAGGCACAGTTGGCTGTTGATGAAAAGGCGAAGAAAGAGGCGGAAAAAGATGCCAATAAGGCAAGCTCTGAGAGGCAAGCAGCTGAGACAAATGCGGAGAAACAGAGAGCTGCGAGGGAAACTGCGGAGGCGAATGCCGAAAAAGCTAGATTAGCAAGAGAAGATGCAGACCACCATTATGAGGTAGAGCACCAGGAAAGAGTCGAAGCGGAGAAGGAGGCGGAGACAGAGAAGCACGCACGAGAGGAGGCTGAGCATAAACTTCACGACAAAAAGGTCGCGGATGAAAAGGAGCAGGCCAAGATCAAGAAGGCACTCGAGAATCTTCCCAAGGAGCGGCAGTGTCCTGCGGGATATGCATGGGTTCAAGAGCGCGGTGGCTATCGATGCAAAGGCGGCCATCATCACATTACTTGGGAGGAGTTGCATGCAGAGCATGCAGCAGCAAAGAAGATTGCGGATGACGAGGCGCAGGCAAAAATCAAGAAAGCACTCGATAATCTTCCGGCGGAGCGACACTGTCCTAATGGATATGGATGGGTTCAAGAGCGCAGTGGCTATCGATGCAAAGGTGGTCAACATCACATTACTTGGGAGGAGTTGAATGCGGAGCATGCCGCAGTCAAGAAGGTCGCCGATGAAAAGGAGCAGGCAACGATCAAGAGCGCACTCAAGAATTTTCTTGGGAGGGGTTGAAAGCCAGTACCAGCTCCTGACCTACTACATTCATGCATACCTGCTTTGTTGTTTTCTTGTGTTCCTGTCAATTTGTTGCAACGTTTTCTGCAGACTGCAATGATGTGCGTTGAACGTTCACCGGCACCTTCAGATTTGCCTCACAATTGTCCCTTCCAAGAATTCGAGATATGATTGGACCGATGTTTAAAATTTAGACATCTTTGTCACTGTTTAGTAGGCTGACATTTCTAGCGACAAACCTTGACATTACAGGACGTCAGCTTTCTGCACTGAAACAGTATTTTCATACAAAAGCAGCAGAAGCTCGAGTTATCGTCTTGAATGACCTGAACAATGGCTCGACGCTGGTGATAGGATCCATCTGGAGAGCGCCCTACAGTCTCCATGACTTAAATTCAGGGAAAGCCCATTGGTCCGGAACCCCGACTTGGAGACATGAGACAAGAGGTGGCGCCTATCAGGGACACTGCGCTGCAGGTTGCATTGATAGGAAGTGATATGAAGATCTAAAGCATGATGAACTGTGGGGCACATAATTCTTCAGTGACCTGAATAAACAGTACAGAAAAACTGTTGAGCACGTTGCTGGCGCTACAGATTGACAAGGGCATCCCTCTGACTCTATCACTACTTCTGCGAGGAACACCGTAGATGAGGCGTGGCGTCTGTCCGAGACCGAGGAAAGCGTGCTGCTGGAGGTGCTCGTCGCATCCCTTCGAAGAGCACTGAGAATTCTTGCTGGGAGCGTGAAAAAGGTATGTTCTTGTTCCTGAGTTGTGTTGCGAGGCTAACGTCCATTGGTATGATGGTAGGGTGAGGACGAGATGCTGCTCCCGGACCTCACTCGTGCATTGATTAAGGGTCTCCCGAGGTTGTTCATCAAGTACCAGACGGACGCCAGCCGGATTGCTAATGTGCTACTAATCCCGCCGTTGATGAACACAGAGCTGTATTTAGAGATGCGAATGATGACTGTGAGTTGTGTATTCGATGCTTTTCGTTCAATCTTTCACAAATATCCTCTGCTTGTTCTTTACCGCTTTCTTCTCTTGCTCCTCGATTGGGCGGCACTTATCTGTGACCCACAGGCCTATGCCAGTCTCTGGGATGACATCACTAAACAATTACTTTCCTACTCCGCCAAATGCGTGCTCACTTCCGCCGTCGCTTGCATTACCCACTTCCTCTCTTGTCCCTCGCTCAGCAACACCAACAGTACGAAGATTCTAGAACTCGAGGACGAGCTCGCGGCGCAGCTTGCGACACTGTCGGTGGGCGCGAGGAGATTGAATGTACAAGAAACGTTCGCTAGCGAGGTCTAACAAGGATGGCGTTCCGCTGCCACCCGGAGCAACGTTCTGCCTACTGTTAAGTGAGTGTTGGAAACACTACCCTTGATATTCAATGCATCCTCCACTCAGTATTGCTCACGCACTCACAGACGTTGTCTGCCTGTATGAGCCTGTTATGCCGCTTCGACAAGGCAAGAAAGTGATAGTTGTCATTGGCAGCATTGAGGTAGACCGTCCATACTTTCGACTCTCCTCGGCCATCGACCCTCTCACCAGGCAGTAATGGACATCATGGAGAAATCAGGTGGATCGCTGGCGGATCGTCCTCCATCAGATGGAGACCTGTCATTCCCGTTGGCAAGGCCTGGATTTGACACACTCCTTGCACCATGTTAACATGAACTGTTCAAGATGGCGCAACCTTTGTAACCATGATGTACAGGACGACTCGACGAGAGAGACCTGTAGCTACAGCCATTTGGAGTTATAACCCCTGTTACATGCCAGACTGCATGATAGCGCAACACTCCATAATTCATTAAGTAACGCACGACAGTATATTACCACCGCACCATAGCCTGTTGCACACACAAGAGACGTTCGCGGGAACGGACACTTACCTTGCAAGGACGTACTTCAGATCTGCGTTTGTCGTGAGTGTTTAACCAGTGCGTTCATGAATCGGTAGACGTTTTAAGATTGCACCCGATCATATCTTGAGATTACCGATTCTTTGGAATCCGTAGTATGAGGCCCACCCATGCACGTGAATGAAATTTCCGATCAGTGATTATCAGAGGGTGCGACCATGATCGTTAGTCATGACACTAGGCTTATGTAATAGAAACCGTGACGGTGAGGGTCACAGATTCTCGTTGCTTGAACGGCCTTCTGAAGTTTTCCTCGTCCCCAGACACCATGATAACTATGGCATCAATCTTCAAGTCATATATTATTGCAAGTCTATTTAACATGAAAAGAGTCGAGTATGTTGTTGGTCTTGTCGCAGTTCCAAGTGACAATTGTCATTGGCAGCGTTAAGGTAAACTGTCCCATATGTTTTGAGTCTCATGGGGTGCGCGTTGTCTCGGCTTCCGGTGACCAATTCCGACGCCTTCGCAAAGCGGTACATACCCATCTCCAGCCAAAGGCAGCACATGCATATAAACATATGCAGCATGAGAATGCGAGGGAATTTATATTGGATATCTTAGATGATCCCAAGAACCACCAGAAGCACGCAATGCGGTATGTCCTTACGAAGTCTTTCCGTCTGTATTTTATATAATATGGTACTTGAAGGCTTTCAGCGTCCATCATTCTTCGGGTAACCTATGGAAAGTCTACGCCAACATCTTTCGACGATCCTGAAGTTATCCGCATCAACAAAGTCATACAACATTTCCAGGCCGCGATGCGCCCAGGAGCCTTTCTCATTGATCGTATGCCGGTTTTGCGGTACTTGCCTTGCTACGGAAAACAACTTATAGAGTGACATCATGAAGAACTTAGGACACTGTTGGAGAACACTGAAGACCATCGATTTTCGACAGATGAGATGTCCTATATTGCCGGAACACTCTATGGGGCAGGTCCGAGACGGCAAGCCATACAACACATTTAATCTCTTCCAACTGATACTTAATTTAGACCGCTATCGGACTTACCAATACTATTATGGCCGCGGCGTGGTACCCACCGGCTCAGGCGAAAGAAAAGATTCAAGTCGCAGTCGCTTTCATGTTGCAGCCAAACCCGCAGGAGCAACGTCACGCCTGAGGCCCTGAACCGGCGCACAAACAAAAGTCCATGCGCTTCTGGCGGAAGAACAACAAAACCTGGTTTCTACGGTACTCCACATAATTCCCAACACACGGGCATACCAATAGGGATGAGTGCGCTCGTCCTTGTGAGAGAGAACCATGATGTCGGCACGAGTACTGGGGTTGATAGTGTCTTGTTCGCGTCGTAGGTCATATGTCGTATGGTTAACTTGCAAAATATGTATGATGTTGGTAGATTTCGTTGTCGGTGATGATCGATGAGGACCGAGTCGCAATCTGCACCAGACACTGGCATAACTTACGGGCAAAAGGTCCTCAAAATCACGAGCAGCGAGACGCTTCATTGCTGATGCGTTGCTACCCAAACTTTCATCGCACACGGAGAATCTACATTGGATTTCTTCAACGCTGCGAGGTTTAGTGCACCGTGGCCAGCATCCAGCCGAAAGCATGGTATATGTGTGCACCATTGAAGATCTCATCTGCATTGTACATGGATCCACTCCGAACCACAGAACCAAGTTTGACTTCATATGTACTAGGAATAGAATTTTCCATCTTCTGACTGGGACCATCAACTTTGTATTGGAATCGGAGAGTAAGAAGACATAGGATTGACTTCAAAAAGCTGCGACTACCATGTGATCAAATACACAAAAATGGTTAAGTGAGCATTATGGATTCTTTTCTGTCGTCTCCCGTAATTACATAAACCATAGACCAGTGGCAGGAGCCTTGCAACGTTTGTACAAGTACGACAAGACAATCTAAGCAAACCAGAAAACGAACTTCCTCTGTAACAAATTGACAGGAACACAAGAAAGACAACAAGACAGGTATGAATGAATGCGATAGGTAAGTGTAAACTTCAAAATAGCGGGCGGTGTGGAAGGTGGATGACCTACTAGCTTCAAGCCAAATTCAACTCCTCCCAAGAAATGTGATGACCGCCACCATCGCATCGATAGCCACCGCTCTCCTGAACCCATGCATATCCCGCAGGACATCTTCGCTCCGCTGGAAGATTCTCGAGTGCTTTCTTGATCTTTGCCTGTGCCTCGCCATCCGCAACCTCATTCACTGCGGTCGCATTCAACTCCTCCCAAGTAATGTAATGACCGCCACCTTCGCATCGATAGCCACCGCGCTCTTGAACCCATGCATATCCCGCAGAACATCGTCGCTCCGCTGGAAGATTCTCGAGTGCCTTCTTGATCTTGGCCTGCTCCTTTACATCCGCGACCTTTTTGTCACGAAGTTTACGTTCAGCCTCCTCTAGTGCGTGCTTCTCTGTCTCCGCCTTCCTGTCCGCTTCGACTCTTTCCTGGTGCTCTACCTCATAATGGTGGTCTGCATCTTGTCTTGCTAATCTAGCCTTTTCGGCATTCGCCTCCGCAGTTTCCCTCGCAGCTCTCTGTTTCTCCGCATTTGTCTCAGCTGCTTTCCTCTCAGAGCTTGCCTTATTGGCATCTTTTTCCGCCTTTTTCTTCGCCTTTTCATCAATAACCAACTTTGCCTCAGCTGCTTGCTCGTTCGCCTGGGCTTGCTTTTTGGCCTGATCATCAGCTGCCTGCTGCGCTTCCGCCGCCTTTCTGGCTGCTTCCTCGGCAGCTGCTTCTGCTTCCGCTTCATCGGCCCGCTTCTCAGCCTCGCGAAGCTCTTGCATCAGGCGCCTTCCATTCTGGTCTTCCACCCAAGTGGCGGAGACATCCACCGAAAGTGCGCGCAGCATGGCTGGGGAAGGATACTCCGAGACCTGCAACTGCAAGTACAGGCAGCTGCTCTGGACGATGCGGACGTTGAGAGGGATTTGCTGGACATCTCTGAAGTGGTTCCACTGGCCCTGCACGTCACTCTCCTTGACGCCCAGGACGGACGAGAGACGCATAGCGTCAGTGCCCTCGAAAGTCTGCGGTGAGATGGTTATCCCGTCATGGTAGTTCCCATTGGTGTTTAGATCACCGTTGATCGCTGCCGGAATTGCCTTTGACCCTGGCAAGGCGAGCAGGATATGGGACTGAATCACAGAAGCCCAGTAGTGATTCGCGGTGCTATATTTAACAGTGTAAGAGAACGACGTGAGCGTTGGGTGGATCATGTCTGCTGGGATAGGGACATTTAATGTGAGTGTCCAGTTTCCGCTATCATTGTTGACGAGCTCGGGAATGGGCTGCTTAGAGTATGATGCGTGGGTGTACAATAGGTTTCTGTCCTCAGGTGGGAAATTGGCCGACGCCTGAATGGTATCTATTGAGGATGGGGTGGATATGAATAAAGTCATGACACATACCTGAATGGTATCGATCGAGGACGGGGCGGACGCGACTGAGGTCATGGCACATTGGGTGACCATCGGGACACAAATGCTCTGTTGGACACAGTGACATACGCATTGCATCGCGACTGGCTGGCAGCAATGTGGCTGCACGGCGGACTTGATGAGTAGTGGAGATTGCATAATTGGTAAGTTATCAGTGTACTGGGGTTGTCTGGTGCTTGGCTTCAGGCTTGAACAGTAACATATTATATAGCTTCTGCGTTCGCAATATGCCATGCAGGTGTAATACAATCTGTTTATGGGATGTGTTTGGTATAGCGTGGATATGAACATCCGCCGATTACCGAATCATCGGACCAGGTAAGCATAAAAAATGAAGTTGCTCGAAGACAAGAGTTCGCAGGCATGAAGATAGGGCCAAAGGCAGTGTGATATTCATCGGAGCGAATAGTGCCGCGACAGACTTCAGAAGCATCTTAGAATACGGTTACCTGCAAACTAGACCGAGGGGCTGTAATATGGACTTAACCAGCACGCATGGAAAGGCGCCGTTGTGTTAAGCGTTTGATACACGCCTGTCAAGATGGTGGAAGAGCGTCGGTCAATGCAATAAGGATTGTCCGAGTCCATCCAGTGGTAGTAACACCAGATCTGCATGACTCAACGTCTAAGCGCAAGGCTGTGGCCTGACTATGTAGGATATCAGCGCGATATATCAGCACACACAAGACACATATGCAACTCGAACGTCAGATCTAGATCCGGATGACCCCGGTGATATTATCCTATATATCGGCGCACACAAGACACATATGCCACTCGAAGGTCAGATCTAGATTCGGATGACCAGCTGATTGGAGACCCCGGATTCATTCAACATGTCAGTTCCCCGACGCCTCCGCAATTGGAATGACATCCGATCAAACCCTCGACATGACCCTCAGCAAACTTAAACGTCAATATTAAGACGTGTGCCTGCGAGCTCCTCGGAAGTGCAACTACAAACATTCAAGTAACAACAGTGACAGTGACGCCCCGGCACTGGCGGCAGGTGTAGGTCTCGACCTTTTTCTGCCGATTGTGGTAAAGGCCAGCTGCTGGCGCAAACTTGTCAAAGAGTCTCTCGTGAACTGAAATTCAATTTCCAACGATATTTTCGCTAGGCTGCTTCCCACCCAGACAGATGGAGATGGAGTGGTCTCCACCCTTCTTGGCCATGATCCAATGACCCGACATTCAATGAATCAAGGAAGTCGGTGTTAATTTGAAGCGAGCGTTACGCCGTTATGAGATTTGTCTCGCAATCAGAAAACATTGTAACGGCGTCCCTCTGCTACGGTACAATAGGTCATAATTCTCATAATGCCATAAGGATGGGGGTGTTGTTATTAGGGCTGCACGCCGTACCCATCATTGACGGTTTGTACAGTGACCGTACCAGCAAGCCTGCGAGGGGGTGCAGGGGTCTGCCGTATATGGTACGGCATGCAGCCCTAGTCGTCATGCATTATGGCATATTGTACTGTACCATGATTCGCTCAGGAAGGAACGCAGGCAGTGCTTCACAGCTTCAGTTTCACCTTAACCGCATAATCCCCTTGTTATGGATTTTTATTTGTGCGAGAGCAGCAGTCAAAACCCGCGATAGACTCTCCGCTGCCCAATGTCCGGTATATCCGTCAATAGCTGAAGTCTCAAGTTAGCAGTGAGCATCGTCTCTTTTCATTATTTTGCGACCTGCAAATTGAGTAGGTTCACGCAGGCGCTAAGATTCTGAGTCTAGTAATAGTAAACTCAATTCTAATGCATGTCATGCGTAACATCATCACTCATCATGTTCTGGGACACGTACCGTATGTAACCTTGAGGGTGATGTTTATTCGGAACACCCTTTACCGGATGCTCACCACCGGGCAAACTACGCTAATGCTGTACTTCGATGTCCTGGTGCTGTCACTCCTTGAGCTGCTTTCAGAAATCTCTCATCGACAACTTGAAAAATGATTGGTTAGTGGATGGGCGTTTATAGAAGGAGATACGCAATATCCGGACATTTTCTATCTCGATTGACGTGCGACAACCACGCACGTCAGTTCTTCCAGAGACGTGCCAGTGTACAATGAAATCTATATTCACATAACCATGATGCAGAGCCCTATCTAAACCGACTTAGACAATGTGCTCTGTTCTGCTCGGCTCAGGAATTCAGAGTGGATATTACACGGTACCACCCTGTACCGCTCGAGCATCTAGAACAATAAGGTAACGCGAGACCACTATCGGCGGCGCATGGTCTGCGGGGAAGTATCTCGCCGAACAGATCCTCTGTCGCAATCAAAATTTCAAGTTCCAACATTTAATCTGTCATTGGCATAGCCCCATATTGTCATGAACCTATATAATATGTCAATCGATCTATGATTTTAAGCAATCCACGAACTACTTCGACATATCATCATCATGCAATCACCTGTACTTCTGAGCTACCCGCGCCACATACAGTCTCCAGAGTTCATGCGTTCGAGTCCTTCTTCGCTTCTCGTGCAGTCTGGGCCGGTGCATTTATCGCCCTTGATGTCCACTGTCCCCATTGCCACCAGCGAGAAGAACGGCTGCAAATGCGTGAAGTCATCTCTGGCTACCAAGGTTCAGCCTACAGCGGTTGCAACCGTTTTTCCACCCCAAGATACCAACAAGACCCACACCACTGCGTCTTATTCCAAGGAGCCCATTCCTGAGCTTGTTAACAGCGACCAAGGTCAATGGACCTTCTCGCTGGATGTTCCTATCCCAGAAAAGATGGCCTGCCCAACCCTTATGTCGCTTGACTATACCATCAAATACGGCACAGAGAATGGCAATGGCACATCTACGATTCAAACAAGCATACTGCTCACCAAGACTCGTGACGCTATCTCAGACGCTAACTCCACACTCATTCCATTCAATGGGATCACCACCAATCCCCCTAGTGTGTGCGTTAATGGCACTGGGGTGGAAATCCCTCCCCAGACGCTCGACGGTGTGCCTGTCGCATGCCTTTCGTCAGTCCCAGCCATCAAGGAGAATGGTCAAACCAACCAGTGGGACTATTATATCGACCAACAACAGCTTCTCCCCTATGTTCGCATCACCGAGGACAGCCGCTTGTACTTGCAGTTGCAAGTCACCGAAGCCCCCTCCCCACTCATGCTACGTTCCCTCGTCGTGGACGTGTCTGCCGCTTGGGCTGAGGACATGCAGGCGAAAGCCATGTTCGACAAGATTGCAGCGGCAGAACTGAGGACAAAGGCCGCAAAGCAGAAGAAAGCAGAGGCTGAGCAAGCGAGATTGCAAGCCGAACGCAAATCTGCTGAGGCTAAGGTTGCGAAAGACATAGCCGAGGTGAAGGAAAAGGCAGCCAAGAAGAAGTCGGAAGATGCTCAGGAGGCAAAGAAGCAGGCTGATCAACAGGCGGATGCAGATAGGCTTGCAAAAAAACAAGCGGACGACCTCGCCGAAACCCATAGGCTTGCGAAAGAAGCTGCTGATGTCGCTGCTGATCGTTTCCGAAAAGCCAAGGATGATGCAGATCAAAGGGCTGACGCTGAACATAAGGCAGAGGTAGCAGCGGAAACCAGAGCCGAGAAGGACAGAGAAGCTAGGTCTGCAATTGAACGCCAGCTGTAGTAGTAGTTCTGCTAACGTCGGAGCCCTTAGAATAATGCTATGTTGCTTCTTTCTCTTGTTTGGCTTGGTTAAGAGCTTCGTTTCCTTTGGTTCAAAGTCACATACCGAGTAGTAAATTTGGACTTTTTGAAGCAATGACCATAGTACGGTTTGCTACTTTGCAGAAGAGTCGGCGATGGCGCATCTTTCGAATAAAACCAGTCATTTTGATGAACAACTGTGTGCGAGCAATATCTCCATGAAAATGCAACGAATCAGCATGGTTCCTGAGTGAAATAGCATCCATTTTTTGCTGTCTAGGGCGCCCCGCTTTCAGAATAAAACTCGAACGGCTCAATAAAAGCTTGCTTTCCTGTGCTGGTGGCCAACATCACATTACTTGGGAGGAGTTGAATGCGGAGTATGCCGCAGCTAAGGATTTGGTCGCCGATGAAAAGGAGCAGGCAAAGATCAAGAACGCACTCAAGAATCTTCCAAAGGCACGTCAATGTCCCAATGGGTATGTTTGGGTCCAATATGAACGTTTGAACTATGAAGCACATAATTCTTCTCTTGACCTGGATAGACAGCACAGAAAAACCGTTGAGCACGTTGCTGGCGCTACAGATTGACAAGGGCACGCCAGCCCAGCGTGCTGTATTGGCACAAGTTATGAATTAGGGTTAGGGTCATAAATAATTTAGCAGGATCCTGACAAAAGTGTTGATTTGACGCGTCCACGCGACTTCGGACGCGTTCTTGTTCTCCTCAGACGCCACTATCCACCTCTCACAACAAATGACTGACGTCGAGGGATCCCCAGCCCCAAGACGCTCTCAGCGCGACAGAAAGCAAGTAAAACCCTTCCTCACAGGTTCGTTCCTACCCGGTCATCTCACTCGTTCACACCGTTGACTTTGAAGATACCAAGCAGGCAACCAAAGTCCCCATAAACGCAAGCGCAATGAAGAGGAGGAGGAGGATCAGGTGGATGAGCAAGACATGGGTGACGCAGATGTTGAGGATGATGCCGAAGGGGCTGAGGACGCCGATGATGATGAACCGGAGACCCGCCCCGCCAAACGAAAGGGAAAGGCCGCCCCTCTACGTAAAGCAAAGATGAAAGCTAAAGGCGTTCCACCTCCAAAGAAGCCACGAACGACAAAAAATGCAGCACCGAAACCTTCAAAAGCCCCTAAACTGACCAAACGCAAGGGTAGAGCCAACGGAGACTTCGATGCAGACAAGCTGGCCAGTGAGACCAAGATTTCTTCTGACAATCCACTTTTCAGTGCGTAGGAACAATTCTGCCTGATTTTACTTTCGTTCATGCGTTACTTTCTCTCTCTCTCTTGCAGATGCCGTCATGAACCCGTCTGCGGCGCTGCAGTCCACCGCAGAGGACTTTTTGGACTCATTATCCCAGAGTCCGGGTGCTGCTCAGGCAGAGTTTATTAACTTTATCCTACGGGCATGCGGGTGCAATGACTCAGTGGATGAGGATGAAGTACTGGACTACGACGGCGTCGTCGACTCGCTTGACAATTTTACTGAAGGACTCAAACAGGTACGTAGCAACACACCGCTAAACCATCAGGCAACGCTCACACCTCCCAGGAAAACTCCCCTATATATCCTCTGACGTCCAAGTTACCGATATTCAAGCGTTTCCGAGCGTCCTTGAGCGAATTGATCTCACGCCTGATCCTGAGTGCCGCAGATGTCGGAGCACTTTATTCAACTGACATGGTAACGACGCTGCAGACGTGGGTTGTTGCGATGAGTAGCTCACAGATTCGGGCGTTCCGGCACACAGCGACAGCAGTAGCACTGGAAGTGGAAACAGCATTATGTCAGGTGGCAGCGGCAGTCGAGAAAGAGGCAGAGATTGTCGGGCGACAGCGAGAGGGAGAACGGAAGAGACGTGCAGCAAATAAAGCCCAAAGTGTGAGGGAGAAGGATTTGGATGGTAAGGCCAGTGAGGTGAGGAAACGCCGTACTGCCCTTGCAGAGTACCTCAAAGAGATCGTGGATGGGTAAGTGTCTTATCCACCGTATTTAGCATGAAGCCTTCCATTGACGCCTGCTCTGTAGCGTCTTCGTGCACCGGTACCGAGATCTTGACCCTCACATCCGCGCCGAGTGTGTGCGCGCAATGGGCCACTGGTTCACACACTACCCCTCACATTTCCTCGACGCGTCCTACCTACGCTACGTTGGATGGGTGCTCTCCGATAGCGCAACTCCCGTCCGCCTTGAAGCCGTACGTGCATTATCATCCGTCTACGCACAAGCCGAGTATATCAGCGGCATCACGAACTTTACCGCGCGCTTCAAGCCCCGCCTGTTGGAGATGGCTGCGCGTGATACAGAGCTCGCCGTGCGCACCGCCGTCCTTGGTGTCCTTGGTGCAATCGATCAACACGGCTTGCTAGAAGATGAGGAGCGGGAACAGATGTGCCAGCTTGTGTTTGATGGTGAGGCACGCGTGAGGAAGGCGGTGGCAGGTTTCGTGGGCGGCGTTTGGAGTGAGCTTGTGGAGGAACGGCTGGCGGGGCGGAAGGTGGGTGAAAAAGGAAAGGAGCGGGCGGGTGCGAAAGCTCTGGCGATGTTACTTGTACGGTGGGACCGCGAGCGAGTGGACGAAGAGGACGAGAACCAGGATGGTACGCAGAGAGGAGTAGCTTTGAGCACGGATATCAAGGGACGTACGGCACTCGCTGTGGAGGCTCTGTGGGATGAAGTGGACGCTGCGAGTGAGTGGGAAGGGCTCCTTGAGATGCTGCTGCTCGACCACTCTGCTGGAGGGAGCGAGGAGGACCTGGATGGTGGGGATGACTCTATCACTACTTCTGCGAGGAACACCGTAGACGAGGCGTGGCGTCTGACCGAGACCGAGGAAAGCGTGCTGCTGGAGGTGCTCGTCGCATCCCTTCGAAGAGCAAGAATTCTTGCTGGGAGTGCGAAAAAGGTATGTTCTTGTTCTTGAGTTTTGTTGCGAGGCTAACGTCCATTGGTATGATGGTAGGGTGAGGACGAGACGCTGCTCTCGGACCTCACACGTGCACTGATTAAAGGTCTCCCGAGGTTGTTCATCAAGTACCAGACGGACGCCAGCCGGATTGCTAACGTGCTACTAATCCCGCCGTTAATGAACACAGAGCTGTATTTAGAGATGCGAATGATGACTGTGAGTTGTGTATTCGATGCTTTTCGTTCAATCTTTCACAAATATCCTCTGCTTGTTCTTTACTCTTGCTCCTCAATTGGGCGGCACTTATTTGTGATCCACAGGCCTATGCCAGTCTCTGGGATGACATCACTAAACAATTCCTTTCCCACTCTACTCAATCCGTGCTCACTTCCGCCGTTGCTTGCATTACCCACCTTCTCTCTTGTCCCTCGCTCAGCAATACCAACAGCACGAAGATTCTAGAACTCGAGGACGAGCTCGCGGCGCAGCTTCGAGATGCTGTCGGTGGGCGCGAGGAGATCGAAGTAGCTGGGTTTAATGAGGATGAGGTGCTTGCACTGACTGCTGTGTGTGCGCGAGTGTGCGCGCTGATAGGGATGAGGGACATGTGTGGATGGGTGGAAGAGAGTGAGGGCGGCAAGCAGAGTTGCGTGTGGGATATCATATCTGCACTCGTAGAGCGGGGACGAATGGGGTACAGGGAAGAAGAGAGGGTGAGTAGTTTTTGTTTTCCATCTAGGGCACTTCATCGGATCGTGGTTGATGGGAAATGGCACAGATGATCGAACAGGGGTTGCAGGTCCTTGGGCTACATATTATGTGGAAGACACGGAATTTGCCCGACACCAAGGACGTGACACCAGACGACGAGAAGTACATTGAAACGCTGCGTGAACAGCGGGACTCTCTTCTCGAGAAGTTGGTAGAATATGCAGTCGGCACGCAGTCGAACACCGCCGAAGCTGTTAAGCGTGCCGTACGTTTTGTCCATCTCGTCTTTCATTCTAAATATCAAGATCCTGCCCCATTCTTAGGCCTTCCAGAATCTTATGACGTTGCACATCCTCTTCTGCGCAGAGCGGACTACCACTCCAGATGGGCGTGTGCTTCCGACTGCTGCATTACCCCTTGAGCTTGATGACGAGGTGCAGTACCGATGTGCAGGATTCATCCAAGCCGCGATAGAGCAGTACACAGAGGTTATCGAAGAAGGAGTGGTGCCCGAGGAGGAAGACCAGCAAAGCGAGAGCGGAGAGAGTTCGGGCGAGGAGAATGTCCCTGCAAAGGCGACAAAAAAGGGCAAGACCAAAGCGAAATCGCCTGTTGTCAAAGGTTAGTCTTTGTGCCAGACACTTTCAGACTGTTGACAATTTTTTTTTCCGGTTGCGACGGGTAGAACCACCCCTGACGCGCAGTCGTCTCGAGCAAGAGTATGTGTTCATGGGGACGATTTCCACATTCCTACGGGCTATTCGGGCGGGCGCCGTGCACGTGAGACATGGCGCGGTGTTACTGGCGCATTACGGACGCCTTGGACCTGCGTTTGATCTTTGCACGAAAGTTATCATCGATTCCCTGCGCGAAGAAGGGATGTACCGAGAGAACGGCGATATCGTAGTCGAGGTTGTCACACAGACACTGAAGGAGGTACGTTTCAGGTGTCGTTTACAGACGTGTCGCTCATTCAATTAATGCAGTCGTTCACACTTGTCCTCGACTCTGTTGTTCGCGGGGAAGAGCGTGCGGTTGCTCTAGCTAAACAGCTCGGACAGAGCTTCATGATCCGGGGTGCACAACTCTCCGTCATCAAGAGGCTCGATAGCCAATACATCGTGCAAACGCACACGAACCTCCTAACTTGGATTGTGAAGCGCATTAGCACATATGAGGTTGCCAAGAATAAGAAGGCGCGCAAAATGGCTATCTTATTCTTCAAAGTTTTGCAACCTCTTCTGGCAGCTGTTGATAGCCGAGACGCCTTAAAGATGTGGGTTGCTCGCAGTGCCCGAGGAAGGAAATTTTGACTGACGGATGATTTAGCAAAGCGCATGTGGACCAGGTTCTTGCCCAGGCCAAGATCGAGGTTCCACCATCATCCAAGATTTGGGAACCCCAACGAGCGTACGAGAAGAAACTCTCGTCTATCATGGCAAAGGACAAAGGTACGTACCGTATTTTCCAAGCGGGCTTTCTGACTTAGATTTTCTCTACTAGGCGGCGCAAAGGGTAGAAAGGCAAAAGGTGTAAAGAGTGCAGCAATGGTCACCAGTGAATCGGAGAGCGAACAAGAACCTCAACCTCAACCAGCTGAGGAGGAACCTCGCGCGTCCAAACCACGCCCAACACCGCGCTCTGTACGCCGCCGCCCGCAGCCGCCTCCTACCGCGCTTCAGTCGGAACCTGAAGAAAGCGACCAAGGGGTCGGGAAAAACACGGAAGAGGAAAGTGAACTAACCGAAGCTGAGCCAGAGGCCGAGCCTGAAGATGAGCAGGCCACTCCAAAGAGCCGTCCTCGGTCTCAAGCAACATACAGCAGGTCACCAACGAGGACATCATCTGTCCCCGATCTATCTAACGGTGTCACCCCAAAGTCTACGCGAAAACGACGGAGAACGGACGAGGATGAGGAGGATGAAGATGCTGGAGATAAGAGCAAAGTTGAAGTTAACGGCGAGGTCAATGCCTCTATAGATGAGGCTCCTCGGGAAGAGAGCCCAACGACTGAAATCATTTTCAGGAGAAAGCGCGCTCGTCATTAGTGCCGGGAAGCATGATTTCTCGAGTTTTTATACTTATTTGTCGACGGGTCTTGATCTTGCTCTCTTTCACCGCTATGTCGTAGATATGTCACCAGGATTTGAGACCGAAATGTTTCCGATCACCTAGTAGCAATCGTTGTTGCAATCCAACAAAAAAACACACAGGATCTGATCTCCCAGGATAGAGCCTATTTTTTACAACCGTCATAGTGTTGGATTGGGCATGAGCGCATATCGTAGCATAAGAACGATGAAGAGGTACCACTGCGGTTGCAACTGAAGCTAAAAGGAGACGAACGCGAGATATAAAAAGGATGATGCGATTATTGCAAAACAATGATTTAGTGGGCCTCTCCGTCCTCCACTTCTATCATGACGGTAGTCCGCCCGGCGCTCTGGCCGGGGTAGAGAATGCCCCTCGAGTGCATTTATTTTTCGGGGTTGGGGTTCCTGGAAGTAAAGTAATTCCATCAGTATTTGGATGAAGAATATGGGAGAGGAAGGAGGGCGTGTGAAGGATCGATTGGCCGCAGACAAAATTCATCAAGGAAGCTTGCGCAACAACTCACATTCTCCGCTTGCCTCCAGGGAGCGTCGTTACGTTCACGAATCTGCCAAACCAGTGAGCTTTGAGATACAAAGTGGATGGAAACGGTACAAACCTGCGGTTGTACAGGATACGCTTCTTCGCACGGCCCTTGGGCGTTTTCTTCTTCTCCTGCTTGTCAACCTTTGGTGTTTGCGACTTGACCTTACCGGCACGCGCGAGAGATCCGTGAACTGTTCATAATGTAAAAGTTAACGAAGGTCGTGCGAGTGCGAGCGACTTACCTTTGCCCATGGTGCTTGAGATTGGAGAAACGGATCTGCTCGCCACAACAGCCGTATAATTCGGTATTACTGTACAGTCAATCAAATTTAAGTTTCGGAATTCGCCGAGGTTTTGGAAAGGCTTTTGTTACATAATCAAATAAACTCCTTCTCGCACTACTTGTTCTCTATGAGCGAGTGGTGAAAATATCTTCCTCGTAAAAACCACACATTTCAATCGATCCAAACCATCTTGGCCATATGTTGTTTTCTTGGATTATTGGTGTTGTGGCGTAACGAAATATATTCACGACTGCGTGCCAAGAGATCATATCGATGTAAGAAATTCCTGATACCTTTAGGTGACCAGGATTTGTAGGGCGATCCGTTTCTCGCGAAAGTTCGCAGGGAAATCTTCATTCGTGAGGCTGTGCAATGGCGATATCCGCTGTGAGGTCATGAATGCGACATCCATCCTAGGTCGCACGCGTCGTCTCCTTCTGTTGTGCACCCCTTTTCTCTCTGCCTCCTCCTTTCGCAATAATGCAGCCTTTCATCGGTCGCGTCCCCGTTTCTGTCCAGTTTGACCCTGACCTTCCTCTTCGTCGGGCAACATTTCGTGGAGGTTTTGACGGCGGAGTATGAGGGTCGTTTGTTGATGACGGACGTTGAGTGTGAGGTCGTGTCATCCCTGGACAACTATGTTGTCCTCGGGTCGAATTGGTTATTCGCGTGGCGCAAAGTCTGGTGGTCCCAGCTGGATTCATCATCAATTCCCAAATGTATCGCCGCGTCTCCAGCGACTGGCCAGCGGCAAGCTCAACCTCAAACGGATTGAGGATTTAGGAGGTCGGAATAAAATGGTTCCCCAATGTAAGGATTCTAACACATGAACTCACTCATGCCATGACGGGTCTAAAGTGGAGACCGATGTTCAGGTCAAACGCTGCAGTGAGGTTGTTGCTATACCCATTACTCTCATAGGCCTACGATTTTTTTATTGTAAATAAATACTGACTCAATGGAAAATAGTCGTTCCTTCTCTATAGACTATCATGCAACTCTCAATCTCAGCGCTCAGCTCTGATCACCGTTATTGATCTCAATGACTCGCAACTAGTTTCGCACATAGTTACAGGATTTGAGCGTTATTGTTCTCCACCTGTGTAGAGAAGAACCTCTTGCACCGATGGGTTACACGACGGGCTTTTTGGTAAAGGTAAGTGACCAATATGACGAGTGTCGCCGGCGCTGATGATGGTGTCTGTCCGTAGATTATGTAATGCATTCTCCATAGACATGGTGATGCAATAACGTTCCATTTTTGTTGGATGTACAACATCGACACTCATGTTTAGATTTTCCTTTTGCATCACGGACTCTATTACGATATGATTCGCGATATAGCTTAGTTGTTTTTCCATATTTGGACCTCAGCGGTTTCTCCACAACGCTGAGGTATGTTTCACGTATGTCTTGCACGCTGTCTTTATCTTACTATGATTTGTCCCTAGACTGTGTCTAGGTATCGTCTAATGTTATTAGCGGTTTCTCCACAACGCTGAGACTGTGTCTAGTTCACTTTTCTACAATTTTCAACATTGATACCTGTCTGATGGTATATCGGATAAGTACATTTGCCTTTCATGCTTGAAACATGGGGGAGAACAGGGTTCGACTCCCCGCCCTAGTCATGCTTGAAACATGGTCGCGGGAGAGCGTCCCCGCCTCTAAGGAACTTTTTTTGACAAGCTAATTCGTTTTTTTTGTATCGAATTATCACGCTTCTTTGGTCAACACCAACAACTCTCTGATAGTATATCGCCCCGCCGTAGTCATGCTTGAAACATGGCTGCGCCAGAGCGGGGTTCTCCGCCTCCGACACTTTTTTGATAAGCAACAGGTAATTTGTATCCAATTATCACACTTCCTTTTTCAAGACTGACAATTCCCGGGTAGTATATTGGACAAGTACACCTGCCTGTCATGCTTGAAACATGGCTGCGGGAGAGCAGGGTTCGACTCCTCGCCTAGTCATGCTTGAAACATGACCAGCCCAAGAAACGTTTTTGTAAGCTCAGGTAATTTGTATCGAATTATCACACTTCCTTTTTCGAGGCTAACACCTCCTTGGTAGTATATCGGACAAGTACATCCGCCTGTCATGCTTAAAACATGACTGCGGGAGAGCAAGGTTGGACTCCCCACCATAGTCATGCTTGAAACATGGCTGCCGCAGAGCGGGATTTTCCGCGTCAGACACTTTTGATAAGCTCAAGGTAATTTGTATCGAATTATCACACTTCCTTTTTCAAGGCTGACAAACAACTCCCTGGTAGTATATCGAACACGTACATCCGCCTGTCATGCTTGAAACATGGCTGCGGGATAGCAGGGTTCGACTCCCCACCATAGTCATGCTTGAAACATGGCTGCGCGAGAGCGGTTCCCCAGCTAAGAAACTATTTTGATAAGCTCAGGTAATTTGTATCGAACTATCACACTTCCTTTTCGACACTAACGACTCCCTGGTAGTATATCGGACAAGTACATCCGCCTGTCATGTTTGAAACATGGCTGCGCGAGAGCGGGGTTCAGCTCCCTACCATAGTCATGCCATGAAACATGGCTGCGCGAGAGTGGGGTTCCCGCCTAAGAATCAATTTTGATAAGCTCAGGTAATTTGTATCGAATTATCATACTTCCTTTTTCGACACTAACGACTCCCTGGTAGTATATCGGACAAGTACATCCGCCTGTCATGTTTGAAACATGGATGCGGGAGAGCAGGGTTTGACTCCCCCACCCTAGTCATGCTTGAAACATGGCCGCGGGAGACTTTTGCCTATTTGTTTTGTCCATTTATCACACTAGTACGGAGACCGGTTCCCCCCCTAAGAAACTTTTTTGACCTGCTCAGCTAATTTGTATCGAATTATTACACCTTCTTTTTCGGCGCTAACAACTTCCTGGTAGTATATCGGACAAGTACATCCACCCGTCATGCTTGAAATATGGCTGCGGGACTCCGAGCAGGTTCGACTCCCCACCATAGTCATGCTCGAAACATGGCTGCGGGAGAGCGGTGTTCCCCGCCTAAGGAACTTTTTTTGATAAGCTAATTTGTTTTTTTTTTGGATTGAATTATCACGCTTCCTTTGCCAACACTGACAACTCTCTGATAGTATATCGGATAAGTACACTCGCCTGTCATGCTTGAAACATGACTGCGGCAGCGCAGGGGTCGACTCCCCGCCCTAGTCATGCTTGAAACATGGCTACGGGTTCGCCGCCTCAAGAACTTTTTGATAAGCTCAGGTAATTCTGTATTGAATTATCACACTTCCTTTTCCGACACTACCAAGTCTCTGGTAGTATATCGGACAAGTACATCCGCCTGTCATGCTTGAAACATTGCTGCGGGAGGACAGGGTTCGACTCCCCACCCTAGTCATGCTTGAAACGTGGCTGCGGGTGAGCGGTGTTCCCTGCCTAAGAGACTTTTTGATAAGCTCAGTTAATTTGTATCGAATTATCACACTTCCTTTTGTCAACACTAACAACTCCCTGGTAGTATTTCGGACAAGTACACCCGCCTGTCATGCTTGAAACATGGCTGCGGGCGAACAGGATTTGACTCTCCGCCTAGTTATGCTTGAAACATAGCTGCGGGAGAGTGGGGTTCCTCGCCAAATAACCTTATCCTTCAGCCACAATTACAGGCTGAGAGTGACCTTGTAAACAAGGTAATATTATTTTCATTAGTATATTTTTGAGTCAGGTATATTGTTACATTGCAAAAAAGGTACCAACTGAATGCGACTCATTCATTCATTAAAACATATTCACTGCCTCCCAATAGTCCACCCACTGCGTTGCATCCGCAGGTGACAGCGGCTCCAACTCCTTCACTGTCGGACTAGAGCGCTGGGCTACCTCAGTGGCGAATGGGGTAAAACCACCCGCTTCCGCAGCCATGTCCCCAGAGGCCCTGATGGTGATGTCTGAGTGAGTGATGAAACGCATGAAGTCGAGAAGTTTGATAGCAGGCTATAATACAGAGCAAATGGTCAGATATTCTGCCCAGCCATTGAAATATACATACAATGCGCTTCATGTTTTCTTCGCTCACGTCCTTGGCACTCGATTCGAGTTTCTCGAGCCACTCCGAGAATGGAACGAGGGGTAGTGGGTCCTTTGTTATCTTGCGCTCGAAAATGGCATCCGCAACAAGCTGCATTAATGACGTCCATGGTGTCGGCCTCGGATGCACCAAGTTGATCGCAATGGGTGGCTCTCCGTTCGCGAAAGCTACATCGAGGATAGCATTTGATACGGCGTGGGGAGGGATCCACGACAAAAGCTAGACAGCGCATATTATTAACTTTGGTCAGGCTGGGATGTATTTGTCTAAACTTACCCCCTGGGCTTCTGGAAGAGCACCCAGGCTCACACTCGATTTAACGATGATAGGCAGCCAGTCCGTCACTGACCAAGCTCCTCGCGGAGGTCCACCTGATATTTGGCCGATTCTGAAAGAAGATGCCGGCAACTTGCTGTTGACCAGGAGCTTGTTAAAGGAAATATTCGTCAGATGCGTGGTCTCCGAAAGTACCTCTAACTTACCCTCTCACAAACGTATTTGCTTGCGCCGTAGCCAAGGCCTTCTGCAACACCTGCGTCGTATTGTACTTCTTCCGGGAAAGGTCCTTTCGCTCTGTCCCAGCTTTGGGCAGTTGAGATGGAAGAAGTGAACATGAAGCGTGGCTTTGAGTGGCGCGGAGAAGACAGTGCCAGATCTATAAGATTTCGTGTTCCGCGCACTTGGGGCTCGAATGACGATAGCGCAAGGTTAAAGTCGACTCGCCAAGCATTATGAATGATGACAGTGACGGATGTACGTATCTACCCTTATGTTTAGCAGACAACTCTGGTCAGACTGGAAGTGAAGCAAACCTTCTGATACAGCACCTTATCCAGGCCAAGGTGATCGTGAGACGTATCTGTTTCTACATACACCAGTTTCCCAGAGTGCAGCAGGGTGACATCCAAACCACGGTCTTCGAATGAACTTTTCTGTCGTCGTTGAATAGATGATGCCGCATCCCTTGATGGACGATTGAAGGTATATATCACTGACACATCGTCACGTTGTATCAAGGATGCAAGCAAGTATGAGCCA
>Ga0153975_1000027_pt1 | contig 58156 bp, 81 predicted proteins | sample TSGA059MetaG_FD_104694 | JGI IMG/M metagenome (GOLD analysis project Ga0153975, IMG submission 104694) | Attine ant fungus gardens microbial communities from Georgia, USA - TSGA059 MetaG | ecosystem: Host-associated > Fungi > Mycelium > Unclassified | place: USA: Georgia, Yuchi Wildlife... | reverse complement strand
TTTGAGGCGTGCGAGTTTTGATGGCAAATGATATGGTCTGCTCGACGGTCAAGGTAGGGAAGTGAATGTCGTCCTCTGGGCAATATATGACGTCTCCACGAAAATGCTTCCGGATGTCTTCAGGGGTAAACGAGTCGTACGAAACCTGTCCCTCTACAGCATGATACTCTCCGCGCTGATTAGCGAGGGTCTTGAGGAAGGTGCTGCATCCCGACCCTGGTTTACCAAGAACGACTGAAGGCATATATTTATATATTGTATATGTAGCGACAACTGCAAGACTCACGTAGCATTTCACCAGGCGCAACGACACCGTCGAAGCCTGACAAAATATCGCGCACGGGTGGATTACGAATTGCGCTAATTGTGCGTAAGAGCGAGGCAGGGCTCAATAATGACCCCATGGTTGATTGCAATGATGTCCTCGCACCAATGCCTACGACACGTAGGTCATTGAATACGACACCAAGTTCACGCCGCTTTATGGCTTCTTCATCACATCTACAATTTATTTTAGTCGAAACAAGGTTGATCGCCAATATCTCCGAACGTACCGCTTGCTGATGTCCTCGAGACGTTTGCCAATATCAAAATTTTCATCCCCGGTGATGGCTGAACTGGGACTACGAGACTGGCAGGTAGGATCAAAGAAGTCAACTGTCACATGCGAGGATGCATTTAGATCTTTGGACGCAGATCTGGGGGTGAGCGGCGCAGGTTCACGACCTTCATGCTGAAGGGCCAGAGGATGCATGGTGGGTGAAAGGGATATGTTGCATGTCCCAGAGGCTACAGCCGTGCTGGCATGGCAAATGAGTCTCCTCTTCCGGACCGTGTTGAATTGTAATTCCCTGTATTACTATCCCAGGGACTTACTTGCGTGGCAGCTGCTCAATAGCAGACGAATCTCGTCAGAAGGGAAGGTTCATTGTCATAGTGAGAGGTGCGTTCGTAGTTACTAGTGGTCCAACAGAAGTTCGACGTCTGACTCAACGTAACTGTCACCATGTACGAGCGCTGCTGAATATTTAGGAGTAAGATCATTCGATCCAACTTGCCAAGACACTTCTATAGTTTAGCATAGAAGGAATAATCGACTATATCCTGTTGAACTTGGAAAGAAACATACCCATTACTCGGACCACTGTGACAGTATCATTTTGCCTTGGACTCATTGACCTCTCGTAGACATCAATGCTCGGTCAACTTGCAATTGAAGGTATAAACCACGATGCATTGACCGAAGATTATCGATTAAGTGCCCAGTGCCGCATAAGTCGGCATTCAGTTTGGGGGGAGGGGGCACTTGTATCAATGTTAGTGGTTCATAAGAAATTATGTAAATAAATAAAATAAAATCACACTTCGAGTCACGGTCACTGTCATATCTATTGCACCGAGTCCCGAGCCTTCCCCATTCCATTGATTAGTTTACTGGTCCTCCCTCATTTGACCATGCTATACAAAAACAAAGGTTTGCGAATTTTACATTACAGGATTTTTCTCTGCGCCTTCGGCGCGGGTCGACCAATTTATGGGCCTCACCCAAGGATATCCACACACTGAACGGCATGTGTGATCATGTCCGGGTTCTTGTATCATAATTATACAAACCTAGACAAGAACACTGCATGCAAAGCAAAATGCTCCTACTTTCTTGTGTATGGTGCTAGTCACCCAGATATTGAGCAAAGGGATCGAATCCCTGTTTCTTCACCAAATGCCACCAATATAATCTTCAGCCCCTTTACATTGCACCTCTACACACAGAAACTCAATTTCTCTCGCAATGACTCGAGTAGGTTGACGGCAACTTATGCAGCAGCCGGTATATGTACAATGTGCAATATGTATGAACGCATGAAAGTTCTAAAAGATAAAAAAGAACGTATAGGTATGTTATATGACAGCGGCACTCTATAGCTATCTGGGTGGATGGTAATAGTATGGGTATGGCACTATGTTTTGAATGGTGGCGCGGGATGCGGTGAAACACAGGTGAACGGAGTAGTAGTGTGTGGTGTGTGGTGAATGAAATGAAATGCAAGGGTCGGTATGGAATGCAAAGGGTAACCCAGGATGTGTAAAGGTATGGCACTGCGCAAACACTGCGACGTAAATGTTGCTGGTATGTATGTTATCCAAATCCAAGCCTATCCAAGTCATGAACGCACAAGAAATCCGAATCCGTTCCTAGGAATGAAGAGCAGGTGAAGAGAAGAAGAAGAAAAGGAAAGAAGAAGAAAAAATAGTTCCAGGTTGCTGTGGTACATCCATACACGGCGCAGTAGAATGTGAATCAGTAGTAATTAAAAAGGTACATGCAGAAGTTTGAGATGGGTGGCAGGTTGTTCATATGATGGTTGATGGTTGATTGTTCATCAAGATGGGGTGATAGTCGGATTTTGTGGTTGAGGTGGTCATGCGTCGGGCCAGGTGGATCCAATCGGAGACAAATGCCACTGGAAAACACCTCAAGGCTGCTCAGGCTCCAAGAAGACGGGGATGAGGGCCATAATAGCCAAAACCGTCTGACTTGTGACCTTGTATTGAATCTTGAACTATTCATGGCTGTGACATGGCCTCCAGCGAATCATCTCGGAAGCTGACCCTGATGGTTACACCCATCACACGTCACAGCACGAAACACAACGCCTCAACAAAAAGTCCAAAATCACCATCCCAAATCGCCCCCTGAAACGCCACATCAACAACACCCCTCACAAAAGAGCCAACTCACTCACACTCACATCTAAAATCCCAAGTACCTACCACCCCCCAACTTCTTTCCTTCCACCCTGTTCACAGCGCAACACCCACCCCGCTGGGTCTCACTGCACTTGGTACCCTCATTCTGCTCGTCACTGGACCCGACGACGAACGATACACCATCCCCGTACCTGTGCGCGGCTTGGGTTTCTCCCCTGGCATGACGAGCGTCTGCGTCATCGACACAGATGACAGCGGTTGCGATTGCGTGCGCTTGAGGTGGTCATGCACATTTCTGTTGTACATCAACACACCCCCGGGGCGTGGGGGCTGCTCGCCTGGCTGTAAGAGCTTCAGCAGGCGCGGCATGGGGCTCGGTGGACCACTGCTGCTATGTGAGCTTACAAAGGGCACGAAGGATACACTCCCGTTTCCATGGCCGTTCTGCGCTGCCAGGCTAGACAGAGACGGGTTGGGCGTGGACAGCGAAGAATTGGACATAGACGGGTGAGGAGATATTAAATCTGGGGGACGCGTGCTGATCGAAGGTCGGGGAGTACTTAGTGATGGTCGGGGGACACCACCCAGCGATGGTCGGGGAGTGTTAAGCGACGGACGCGGGACACCACCTAATGAAGGTCTTGGAACGCCCCCAAGCGAGGGCTTCGGCGTGCTCGTGCCCGCTGCAATACCATCACCAGCGCCACCCGGAACCACGTTCGTAGAACCCAAGTCACCTGACCCAACGCTCGAGGTGCACGAATACGTGCGCATGCGGGAGAGGGAAGGTGGGTACTTTCTGGGCGTGAGCGGGAGAGGGGGAAGTGATTTGTCGACATTGCATATAGATGGGGTCGTCGCGCGGGACGGGATTGGGGAGAGTGGACAGGGATTAGAGTTCTGCACGGAGGAGAGAGGATTGGGACTCTCTGGCGTTGCAGGAAAAGGAAGAGACAATGAAGACGTGGACGCTGTGCTGCTGGGTGTATGCGAGTGCGTACGTCGCGCGCCCGAACTAGCGTGCCCTCTGCCGGTACCAACGCCACTCGAACTGGATCCATCGCTATCACGAAACACAGTACGCGTGGGTGTCACCCCGTCCCTCGCGAATTCATCTTGCGGACGCACCCCGTCGTTGGTGTCGTCTTTATTCGCACGTGCCTTGGAAGTTCGCCCGTTGAGAGGTAGACTCCTGCTCCCGCTGATGTGTCGACTTTTGCTCCCACTGGCAGACAAACTACTCCATGCGATGTGCCCGAACTCGTCCGCAGCCAGATCGTCTTCGCCCTCTTCCTCACGAAGGACAGAGTGAGATATACTCCTCGACAACGGGTGAGGCGAGCGGGGTGAGGAGTGGGAATGGGATGTAGAGATGGAAGTGGCGGAGGAACGCCGGGATAGGTTGAGGGCTGAGAGGCGGCGCGTGAGAGGAGAGGGCGCGTCTTCGTCTTCGCTGTGGGAAGAGGTTAGAAATTGTATGGGAGATGGAGAAGAACATGGGTGATGAGAATGTAAAAAAGGCTGGGAAAAAAAGTATCGAGAGTAATGTGTGCTATCAGCGCTCATAAGTACCAGCGCAGGGCCACAGACACTGGACACAAGGATCACCGCTCAAGCCAGATCTTGGCAAAAGGGAGCCGAGCTCGCCACACAGTGCCATTATCAAGAGGAATAAAAGCGCAACACGTCCCGACGAAAAGTAAAACGATCAAAAAAGCTACCCACCTATCACTCCAACCCAATCCCGTTGTAAGGCCGATGCCACCCCTCAAGAGCCTCCCATCACGATGCCTTACGCGCCTGCTTGGGGTATCGCGAGAGTCCTTAGGATGCTTGCTCCCCGTAGAACTGTTCGTGACCAAGGAGGCGTCGGATAAGTTGGAGAAAGCGCTGAATTGGGATTGAAGGGACATTTGGGAGAAGTTTGATGCGATAGAAAGACGACTTGGGTCTGAAGGAGTTGTAGGGAGGAGTTTTGAGTGGGGGGAGAGGAGTCCGTGTCGGAGCATAAGGTGTCTGGAAGGTGTGTGAGTCAGAGCTTCAGGACACGGGCGATGAACGCAATAGCATTGTCATTATGAAAATGTGATGTGCACAGACGCTGACGAACGCCAGGACACGTAATGGAGGTTCCAGACCCGCAAGAACTGAACCATGTCGAAGAGGAGGGGAAAAAAAGGAGACACTCACGGCAAGGGGGTGTGAAGGTCAATACTTGAATCTGAATCTCGGTCATCTTCATCCTCAACTTCAACCTCCAACTCTCGTCCAATCTGTTTCGAGGCTCCTGAGGATTTATGTTTGAGGCTAGGGCGGGGCTGTTGACCTGGCAAGCTGGATATACGAGGGCGGAATTGGCTAGAGACGCGTGAACGTGGTCGGGAGCGCGGACGGGGGGTAGCGTGGATGATTGCTGTGACGTCTGGGCTAACTGAGCGTTCTCTCTCTTTCTTGCAGGTAGGAGGAAAGGTAAAGTGGAGTTCTGAGGCACGACTAGACTTTCGGGGAATTTTGAGTGGAATGTGTTTTGGAGATGAAGGCGGGTAAGGGAATGAAGAGAGGGGATCATCACTCTCGTGATCAGATTTGAGGGGATTGAGATCGCTGATGTCGATGCCGGCTATACTATCGTTAACCTGAGGAAAGGGGAAAGAAGGCTTCAGGGAGTCAGGGACGTCGCGGTGAGTGGTACTATAAGCAGGGAGTGGCGCTGATTCGGGTGGATGGACATGGTAAGGACCCTCTTCTGAGATAGTGTTTACTAAGTCATAGGAAGGGTTCCTGGCGAGTGTGCCTTGGGTGGCGCTTTGAAAGGAGCGAAGACTTGAGATGCTTCCGTTTCTTTGGCGGGTTCGAGCGGTGGGTGACTGTGGATCTGTGCTAGAAGAAGAAACAGAGCGAATAGAAGACGAACGGCGGGCGCTTTGAATCAAGAGGAGGGTGTCGCCTTCAGTGAGCGAAGAAGGACCAGGGACGGGGGGGAGCGGGGATGTCGGTGGTTGAGACGGCGGTGGATTTGTAGAGATGGGGGAGAGAACGGGACTCGGAGACGGCGGAATGTGAGATGGAGGTATGGGGAATGCTTCGAGGAGGAATGGTACCGGGGTGTGTTTTGTTATGACGCGAAGTGGTGCATGGTCATTCGATAGGCGAGCTGTTGTAGCTGTCATGCTCGTCGTCGTCGTCGTCGTCGCCGTTGTCGCAGCCAGTTGGTTGGAACGACACGACCGAATCCACTTTTCTCGAGTTTGTCTTGCACTTTCCAAAGAATGACTTCCCACGAGCAACCATCATTACGTTATTTCCGTTTATAGACTAGTTTGATTCAACGCAAAACAGAACGTGCCTCAGCGCTGCATCACAGCCGCGACTCGTCCACTCCCCGTTCATTTAAGCTTTTGGTCATCACCTCGTGTCCTCTCTCGTGTCCTTCTGCTCGGTCTCCCCCGTTTCTCCCTTACTTCTACGCCCGCAGATCTCGCAGTAAAGGTGCACATAATTATTCTTATTTCATCATCCCTTTTGTTCTCGAGACGCTCATGTGGGAATGCAATCAGTGTCGATCAAGACATCGACATCTACTATCAAATTTGTCCTTCCCAATTTCGCTCAATCACCTTTGGTCCCGATATCTCTCCTCTCCTTTCCATTCTCCAATTCTCCGCCTTTGATCATGCATAAATCTTGTCTCCGTTCATGCCCAGTCTCTATCATTTTTCCCTTCCCGCGGAACCTTATTCATGTCGTAATAACCTCACTTCAACCACGGCTCATCGACATATGGCCTCCCACTCCACCGAGCTTGGCAACGACGGGAACGACAGCGTCCGAGGCCTGTTTCGCTGACATGTGTTCACCATCATTTCTCATACCAGCTCCCGCTTTTCTAGGTAAATATAAACCTGTACATGGTCTTCCCTAGACAGACCACAGCCGAAGGAGGACAATCGTTCCTCTACACAATTTTAACTTATTGTGATGGTAGGTGCAGAATCACTACCTATCCTTGTCTTACGTTCTGTTCCTCTTTCTGAGACATTCCTTTCCCCTGGCAGTCATTATGTAACAGCTATAGGTTTATTTGCGCGTTAAAATCAGGTAATGACCGCCTCAAGCCGACTTCTATCCTCAGCTCAAGCCTATGTCCTATATACAGTCACTGTGCGAGTGTGTTCTCATGCCTCGCTTCGAAACTATGACTACATTCAATGCATCAGGCCCGACTTCCGGACTGCAGCTACGAGCCCCTTCGTCGCTCGAGACTTCATCCAATCAGCACATACATCAGGAAACAGATGGGCCGGTAGCGCTTACAGGATAACTGAAACACTTCGGACTCCCCAGATGACCCGCAGGAACAACGCAATCATGCGAATAGCGTGTGACCGTCCTCGGATTCCTCTTGGGTTCAACGTCATTATCATCGTCAAGGGCCATTTCTTGAGAACTGCCGTCAACATCCACATTCTTGAGGTTGCAATTCTTCGGAATGAACCGTGTTCTTGGCGTCAGGACTCTCATTGGTATTCTCGGTGATTAGACTGAAGCGACGCTTTCAAATCCTGCACAGTATCATGATACTGACCAATTATCCGTTAGCCGAGTCCTGCGCGAAGTTGAATACTATACGACAGGATACATCAAATATTCAGCCTCTCGCGAGCTGCCTTTGCATTCTGACTGCAGGTTTGTTGGTTCGGGGCGACAGTAGTATTATTTTTCCATAGCTTGAACGGCGCAGTTCTTCATCTTGAAGTGACCTGTCGACTCTAGTTCCTTTGGCGCGTAATTCATATCGCTCGCGATCTTCCTAATCGCTATTCCGGCTGCTCGACGGTTCAGACCCGAATCCACAGCCCGCTTTGTGCTGCAAAAATATCTTCCTTGCTGGCGCCGCTTAAACTCTCTCCAATTCAACTCCTAGCCCGGTGAGCACGGCATGAGGTTAACGTTTCCATCAAATTCTATAAGACGGCCTTGCTATACTCTGGTGAGGCGACTGAAGTTTGACGCCCCGTTTCTGGGATGTCGTAAAACTCTTATCTTATCCCCCGTCTAGTAGGTATACCTCCTGCTTACTATCTGCATATGGTGGATTGTCGACTTTTTGCTGTTCAAGCTGCCTGCGACTTTTGTCCTGATTTCTTGAAATGTCCACCGCGGCCGCTACGCTGTCCCGGCAGAGGTTACTGGACTCCTTCGCTGCGTATGAATCGTATTCCATTGCTTGTAGTGAAGTGGTGAGGTGTCTTACTTTAGAACAAGATTCCATCTGATCTTCTGTGGGCTGTAGGATATAATGACCCGCACAATCTCATCACTGTCGGAAATGATCAGAGTTGCGGCAGCAGCGCAGTGCTTCGTATTGTTGGCGTATTTGGAGCGCTACTGCTAAGTAAGGTACAGTTGGTAATGTCATTCGTCCAGATGTCTAATCATCCTATTGGAATATGAAACGATCTCTGGATGATATTGCACTATTTTCATTTCAAGCAAGATCTGGGAGACGTTTGGCGGTAAGCTTAAGGAAGTCCACTTGTTTCGTAAAGCCTTAGCGAAACAGGCTGAAACATTGATGACGTCGAGTTGCTCGACGCACTTCAGGTCTCTTTAATGATGTGGAACTTGGATGCTTTTTCCAAACAATTGATCAATGAGTTGCTGAGTAGAGTAAATAAATAAATAATAAACGTCACAAATTGTGCCTTTGTTACAGGCACATGCAGCGGAGTGATTGGATGAAGGACTCACACATACATTCCACATGTATCGTCGCGGTGGGCTGCGCGTGCCAATCCCCGACTCCGATGGAACAATAGCGAACAACTTAGTATAATATGTACACGACAACAATATGGGACGCCTCTAATTTTGAGCCAAGACAAACAGAGCACCAAGAAAAGTAACAATTTCATCTACAGCCTTTCTCTTGCCTTTGAGAGTGTCAACAAAGTTGGATTGAGTATACTTAGTGCATGGCAGCAGCTGCATGTGCTGCATGATAACCTATTAATAGATACACAACCCGTTGGCATCGCGGATTGGATGAGTTACATGGTTTGATAGTCCACCTGTGAAACATTGAAATGTGAGACCCTGGAATGTCGAATCTCAGGAATGACCAAGGACTTACAGTGACTTCGATATGACCTCTAACTCGATGATCGCGCCCTCCTTGAGCTTTGAATTGTATTCGCTGACATGGATGCGGACACCTTTCTTATCACGCATGTCAGGGGATGCAAGCCTTGTACTGCGCAAGTCGTACGTGTTCCGAAATCAGGAAAATCAGAGTTTTATGTGCAAAAAGGTTGACAGTACGCGAAATAAATGAAACTACTAGTACTCTTGTGCTCAGCATTATTATGCCGTTCCGCCAGCTAGGTGACGGTGACCTCTGTTACCACAGCTACATATGAAAACACTCACCAATCAGCCTAGGTCATTTTTCATTTATTTCCTAATAAGTAATCCACTCAAATCACGCGTTCAACCTTTTTGCACACAGCTGCATTAGGTAATCGTAAATTTCTCGAGTTAAATTGCCACTAAGTCAAAAATAAGTCAAATTCATCAGAGGACCCTAAGGCTGGCGGATAGCAGCAATGTAAGGACTCATAGTCCCCTGGCAACGGAAACCGTTTCTTTCGTCTCATACCGTATTCTATTCTTTACGCCACTGTCAACGTTTCTATTCGTTATCTTTACCTTACGGCGCCACCCCCTTCCCACTACTTACATATTTAAGTATTCATTCGCGTCGAACATCAGCAGCAGAGTAGTGGTAGTTCTTTCCTCCTTAGAAACTCACTCCCGGTCCAATCATTCACTTCGAACTCGTACAGCTACACAAAATGTAGCAACCTTACAGCAAGACTCCTTGCTTCATTGGCCACCTGAATTTTCCGTTCACGACAGTGTGTTATTTAGTGTCGTACTGCGTCTGTTTATGACGTCATTGTTATTCATATATTATCCACACCTGTATACTTTCCTGAGTTGCGAAGGAGGGCATGTACCAACACCAAATGGATCCCAGCTCAGGCCCTCACCATCACGGTGACACTGTTACATATCCGCCCAGAGCTCATACTCGTGGCGAAATTGTCTCCTCTCAACCGTCTCCATCATACATGCTGTTGTCTTCCTCTCTACAAGACAGACCACCTCTGAGACCTCATAAAGAGCCTGAACAAATACACTCACCCATGCATCCGAGATGCGGTTGCATTCTTTGCACTGCAAGTCCGCCAAATTCTATGCAATGAAATATAAACTAAATTTTGAGAATCAGGACGGAGGAATGGGTTTCATTATTTCGTGTCCGTGCTGTGAGTTGAAGTTTTGGAGAGAAACTGTTTATAACCACCGCCACCTGGACCATACATGAACTCGATGTAAACTCTAGATCTTGATATCCTTCTATCATGTGCTTGGACTTCCATACTATCATCTTTACAGTATTCATATTAATGCCAATATGCCGCTTCAAGTCTCCGGTGGTCTTGGGAGCATCCTTGATGAACAAGTCACGATCAGGGTGAGAATCAGGTTTCCATCAGCTATAACACAGACATTCAGCGTGTTCACCACTGCAACGTTGCATCAATATCTCATCTCTGAATTAATGATCTGACTAGTCTTTATCTTCGTCTCTAGTTATACTGCGAGTTCTTGGTCATTGACTCGGAGCTGGCACGATGTCTCGTACAATCTCCAAAGATTGCGCACAAGTTTTATACGGCACGACGGTCTGGTCAACCGTTAAATGACCCTGAAATCCGTATTTCAAATCAGCGAGCTTGAGCGCAATTCGCAACGATCGCAAGTGCATTATGTGATATTGTCATCAAGGCGACGGTCTGGCAGTTTTTGCGACTGGCACGAACAGGCAATGTTAGGTATAGTGTTCCTGCATGCTTGTGAGTCTCCTCATGCATAGTTAAAAGTCAAGGAAAAGGACTTATCTCAAGGAACTGACGTGTATTTTTGTCGAGATTATCTTCCTTACGATTTTCTAGCCTCGTGGCAATCACTGTGGCCGTGCTCGTAAGTCCTGTCGTCCACTGTAAAATGCGAAAACAATGCATATCAGAGCTGTTTCAGTATCGGTTCCAGGATGCTCTGCTTGATCAGTTTTATTCCACCACGCCCGGAGCGTTAATAGGAAAAAGTCAGTGTGTTGTACTGCGCACTGTGCAAACTCCAATTACATTATTGTCACAGCATATTTGAACTCGATGATGGTAGCCTCACTGAATATAATGCACCGCTAACTTGGTGATTAGGCTTAATGCTAGGTAGTTAATTCGCGAACGTGGGCAGCTAGTCGCTGGCAGCGAAATGTAGCTTCCCACAATACCCACGATCCGCGTGAGTGATACCAGTTTCAACGACTCCAAAAACCGACGGAATTTATATGACAATACAACTAAAAAGATCAACGCTGGTGGCATATGCCATGAGCTTGCGGGGATTGAGTCACAAATGAGACAGGCTCAGCGCAACCTCAGCATAACCCCTGTATGGAATAAGTAATCATTGGCCAATCCCAGGACCAAATGGTCTAATCGATCATGCCTCGCAGGTGACAACACCGTATGGGCCTGGCATGAGACACCAGGGAGTTTGAAGCACGCCGCTCTTATGTGTTCCATGAATTGTCCAAGAGTTGACTTTTAAAGCCTGAACTCTGGTTAAAATTGTGTGCATAGGAAAAAGGTAAACGAGCCAGGCTGGTTGCAATAGCATACATGTACATGGCATGACATGAACGTAGTGTAGACTCAGGAGGTCTGAAAATTAACGCCCAGCGCCAGGGACGTTGCGCCTCTCCCGCCGGGGGCGTTCTGGCTGCTGGATGACGGTTTGTACGACCGTTACAGGGATAGAGTCAAAGTTGAGCGCTTTGAGGAGATCCTAGGGGTGTTTAAATTTTAGCATGAATTTTCACCGGAAAGATGGCGTAGTAGATGTCAAGGACACGATGAAAATACGACTTACGGATGTATCCTTGTCAATCTCCAAGCCTGTTGCGCTCGTGTCAAGAGCAGACACCTCAGGCACGTAGTTATCCTTCCGCTCGCGCTCTTCTTCCTGGAGCTTGAACGAGATACCGCGGACGGGTCCGCGTTGAATCCGCTTCATCAAGTGAGTCGTGAAGCCGGAAACCTTGTTCCGGAGGCGCTTCGAAGGGACGACGGCCTTTAAGAAAGTAATGAGAAGAGACAAGCGAGTAAGGTGAATACTATACTGACAACTTCATCGATGATGCGCTTGTTGGTGTGGAAGTCAAGGGTAAGGCGAGGGTAGCTGTGCATCATATGTCAGAGTTATCCTCAACACTGTACTGATTCAGTCCAAAGTCATTCGCCGAATTTCCTCGCCCTCTATACCCATAACCCGAATTCCAGTCCTCTATTAGAGACAAGACTCACTATTTTTCGATAAGTACACGGGCAGCCCTCTTGGTGGTTTTAGTGCGAACACGACCCTGTTCGCGGGGTCAAGAAACCAACAATGATCTGTCTGACAAGCACGCACCATTTTGGCGAATTTTTGATGTCGAGGACGTTGACGATGTCGATGGGCCCTTCAAGGATTAAGCTCAATCAGGTGAGAGCTCGGTATCTTCCGAGATGGCTGAATGGTACTATACAGTTGCACAGCCACATATTATCGCCAGGCAAAATTGTTGCAGACTGTCTAACGTCTGGCACATACTCAAGATCAGCAAGGTGAGCCTGCCCAACGATTTGCTCGTCTTGACTCGCGCTTTCCATGGCACGACACTCGGACGGGCATAGTTACTAATGTCTCCTTCGATAGCACCCCTCATCCTTCCTCCACGGGTCCTGTAACTCAAAATGGTCCGCATATCGGTTCTTGTGAGTATTTCATTTTGTTTGATAAATAGTATAGCGAGCCTGACTGTAATGTTGTCAGAATGACTGCCTTGTAAGCTGGAAGCATCTTCAAGTGGCAGCTGGGTTGATTTGTTGAATTTTTAGAACAATATTGTCAATGCTGAGCGCCGTGGAAAGCGCCAAGTTCTTATCAGGCCTTCGTCGAAAGTCGTTGTGAAGTTCCTCGCTGTCATGCAGCGTCATGGTGAGTTTTCCCATCATCAAACATACATTTGCCCCACACCAGTCTCGGAGTGATAACTACGATTGACGAGGCTCTATTTCCCACCCGGCCTTCGTTTTAATGCTCCGAAATATTAATTCGTCTCTCAAAACCAAACAACGCTGATCTTATCCGTCTCACGGATCGGGGTTCACTGTAGAGTCCACATCCATGTTTCTTTTACAGCTTTATTTTCCAGCTTTGATTCCTCTTTATCACACGGACGTGGTGTGCTGATTCATTTGCATTCATTTGCAGGCTACATTGGTGAATTCGAGATCATCGACGATCACCGCTCTGGCAAAATCGTGATCCAGCTCAATGGCCGGCTCAACAAGACAGGTGTCATCTCGCCACGTTTCAACGTTCAGGTGAACCAGATCGAGTCCTGGGTTAACTTACTCCTCCCTGCCCGTGGTTTCGGTAAAATTATTTTGGTGAGTTATTCTGTACATGTGGTTGGAGTATAGGCTCAATTCGATTGTGATACCAGACGACATCGTCGGGGATTCTTGATCACGAAGAGGCTCGTCGCAAGAACGTTGGTGGGAAGCTTCTCGGATATGTCTACTAGTTGTATGCCACTTTCGCCCCAAAAAATATTATGTCATGCATACCATGCGTGTTTCCTAAGCTCAGATACCTACTTTTGTGTGATTTCCTCTGTGCACTGAGTCGAATGAGGAGTGGCCAAACAGAGACAACATTTCGGGTTGCTGACTGTGGCTGTACGTATGGTGTTGTACCGCATATACGCGCATTGCACTCGTCAACTACAACGCAACGGGCATGACGCTCCCTGCAAACGACGCCTTCTCGCTAGGTCTTGCGCATGACCAGCACCGCCGCTCGACCTCGCGCGCTCGCACCCCGTCCCTCCCACGTCGTTCCTCTTCCCCAAAAGTATCTTTTTCTTCGCCTTCTCCACCTTCCTCCACGTCGAATAACGCTCCAGTAAATGGAATGCCTGCAAAGAGGGGTCATAAGCGCAAGGCATCTTCAAGAAGCGGTTCACAACAGCTGAAGCAGAATGGAGAGGCTACGATCGAGGAACTCGTTGAGGATGTTGACGCGCGGATAGCACGCGAGCGCAAGCTGTCCCATGATGACTCACCTGATAAGAGCAAGACAGTGAAAAAACAGATTGATTGGGAAATTCCTCGCAAGACATTGCATTCATCCATTGGTATGTATATCTTTTCGCCTGCATATTTGGTCTGACTAGCAGTCTTGCTAGGCTTCTTTACAATATACCTATACACATCTCAAGGCAACCCACAAACAGTTATTATTGCCCTGAGCTCTGCGCTTGCTGTTCTTGTTCCAATAGACATCCTCCGCCTCAAGTACCCTTCCTTCGAACGCGCCTTTGAAAAATGTGTCGGACTTTTCATGCGCGATAGTGAAAAGGCAACTATGATAGACAACCATGCATGCATTTCCTGACCTCTCGCTTCCTCAGAAATCATCCAATGGTGTCATATGGTATATTCTCGGAGCCAACGCAGTGCTCATCGCGTTTCCGCTCGATATTGCAGTCGTCTCCATTCTTATGTACGTGCATCCTTACTATTCTGTCCTCTCCTTGTTCATCCCACTCAACAGCCTTTCTTGGGCTGACACAGCTGCATCCACCTTCGGCCGTCTCTGGGGTTCACTTACGCCCCCGCTCCCTGCACGACTACTTGGTCTTCCTCTTGCTCCTCGTAAAAGTCTGGCGGGCTTCATCGCAGCCACAGTCACAGGTGCCGCCGTCGCTGCCGGATTCTGGACTTACGTTGCCCCAATAAGAGACACCCTGACGTGGTCATGGGACCTCGGTGTGTCGAGTACATTTAGCGGCACAAGCATGGAGGGTGGGGGGGTCTTCAGCGGGTTTACAGGACTCGCTGTCGTGGCTGTGTATGCTGGCTTGGTCTCTGGCGTTGCTGAGGCGCTTGGTGAGTGTCTCTTGTCCGACCTTGGGGTGTGCTCATTTTGGAATGCAGATCTGGGCTCTGTGGACGATAACCTTAGTCTACCAATAATCGCTGGAAGTTGCCTATGGGGACTCTTCAAAGTGCTAGGTTGGCTAGGTAGCGTGCTGCCATGATTCCCCTCTCCTTCTCCGACCTTCAATTTTTGGATACTTGCAATTTCAGTCCTGCTTACGTTCAGTTCTTCAGTGGTGGATACTTTACCTGATACGCAATAGTGATGATAGGATGGGACGAGACATTTACGACGATGACGGATGGTATATTAACCAATCCATGCCTTTGTCTGTTACTGTGCCATGACTAGTAGAAGTAGAAGTACTATATCTCAGTTCATCCATATACCGGATTCAATACATTTTTCTTTTGTCGTTCAGTGCAGCGTCCTTGTATGTGCTACCGAATTAAGCGATCACACCCTTGCCCTGAGGACACCATTCATATATTATTAGGAGCAGGATGAAGAGTTAAGAATATAATGTAACATCATGAAGCAATCCAAAAATGATTCTTTAACGTGCTCGACTCACAAAACAAAAGCCAAAGTTCGAAGTATTACTATGCTCTTTAACTGCTCACTCGTCCGGTATACCCCGCAGCACCGACATACACACCCTCAGCTGTCATTACAGCTGCATGCCCGCCAGGGGTGATCATTGCAAGATGCCCAGTTGGCGTAGCGCTCGCCGTGAAACCTGTATGGGTGCGGTACATCGAACCTGCGCTCGCATGGGTCGACCAGAAGCTGTCGTACGTCAGTGGGCCGTTCCCATTTCCAAACGGAGGCTGAGAGTTGGAGCTGGGCTGCGAAAGGGCGGTTTGAGGGTTGGTTTGGTTTTGGACAGAGGATGCTTGATAGGACTGGGTGAAGGAGTACTGGGGAGGGGGTTGTGGCGTGAAAGGATTGGGCTGAGGCTGCGAAGACTGTCGAGTAACGGGCATGTAGGGGTTGTATGGCTGAGGTTGAGACTGTGAGTGTGCTTGGTTCGGTGTTGGTATTTGGTTCTGTGACTGTGGCGTGGATTGGGATTGAGGCTGGGACTGGGCCTGCGTGAACTTCTGGATAGTTGCTGGGTCGCTGAAATCAAGGGAGCGGTGCGAAAGGGATGTTGCTGATAAGTTTGGTGGTTGTGGAGAGGAAGAATCAGATTGTGTATGGAGGAGAACAGGAGTGGGAGTGGGTTGAGACGACTCCTGGGAGGGAGCACTTTCAAGGAGGGGCGGAGTGGCAGACTTTGAAGCTATAGTAGACGGGTCCCGCAAGATAGCGGCGTTTGATACAACAGGGGATTTAGATGCACGCTGAGGAGACGGAGGCCATTGGGAATTATCTGTAGGAGGTGCTTCGCTGTTGACAGTGTGTTGTGATGTGTCATCGACTACCATGGCGGGGGGTTCGGGCACGGGTGCGGTGGATGACACGGGATTCGTATAAATTAAAGGGACTGGTCTAGCAGCTACGACTGGACGTAACCCGCGAACTTGCGAATGATGGAAGTAAAGGTTTTCGACCTCATTCAAGTTTTGGCGTTGCTAATCAACGGGTTGGGAATATTAACCACCGGATCAAAGAAAGAGAAGAAAGCGCACCCAACCATGCTCGACTTTGAGCTTTGCATACTGCAGACGCATCTGTAGTTGCTTCGAGAGCTGAATTATGATACATTAGACTATGTGATGTACAGAGGTGTTCGTCGGAAAACGTACATGGTTGGCTTTTGTGCGTTCCAAGGTCTGCTTTCGTTTCTTTTGTTCTGCTTCAGTTATGGTCACCATTGAAGGAGCTTGCAAGTAGCATAAAATTATAAACAGATCGAAGAGAATTGAATGATTCAGAGCGCTCAAGTTGAAAGATGTCTTAATACTACAGTGTCTTCATTTGGATTGCCGCCGGGAAGTCCTATTCCGAGTTCGCTGCGAAAGACGATGAGCAACCGTCCAGAAAGTCATGGACAAGTTCACCGCGCTCGAACCGACGCGCCTTTATCCATCCGCAAACAAAAGAGCGAGCAGGCCTTCAACTATCGGCAAATTACCTGCTGATCTCCACTTACTTGTCCTTAGTCACCTCCCCATCCCTGACATTCCTGCATATGCACGAGTATCAAGGGCAATCGCTGTTTTATCACGCGATGACAAGCTATGGGAACGAAGATGGAACGATCTAGGTATTACTCAACACGCCCTGGATCACACATTAGACGACCTTGAATCAAAGCAAAAGACAAAGACTAGAACTCATTCACCGCCTACCATACCTGTAGATTCTCTTGATGATGAATTTGGAGACTTCACGTCTGCCCCCGGAGTGCTATCTACTCCATCCCTCTCCGCTGCGTTTACATCATTCGCACTCACAGACGCACATCCGGGAAAGCAGACTTTCCGCCTCCGATATATTCGTGCTCATTCAATTCTTAGAAAGTGCTTGGGTCCTCTCCAGCAGCCACCCCATGCAGTCCTTTCAGCGCTCACACCTCTTATAGGCACATCCCTGGTGTCTCAAGCTCGTTCTCTCCGCCTACTCAGCTTCTTTCTCTCTCCCCGCATTCAACCCGTACGAAATTGGGACATTTTACTCGCAGCTCTCAAAGCTACCATAGACCGCTTTGACACATCACTCCTGACTGCCTTCGATTCTGCTGATTCTCGTGGAGATGAGGTGCTGATGAAAGAGGCTGCCCATGCCAGTTGGCAGGTTTGGCCAGGGATCGGGGATTGGGAAATGGGCAAGGTATGGGCAGAGAAGCGAGAGATCTTGTATGAGCAGGGTCGCTGGAATCCCCTGGCTAATTTTACGTGAGTGATTTACATGTCCTGAATCTTTTGGGTGTTAACACAATGCGCAGAAATGAAAACACTCTTGACTTCACACCTATGGATGAATTCATGGCTAGCGTCATAAATGCATTGGAGGAGCATGGAAAAAGGGCTGTGCTCGTCTTTCCGCCAGCTGCTGGAGTCCTCATTGACTTCGCAGAGCGTGTCGCCAACGAAGTCGTGCGTTCGTGTCTTTCCATGTTTCTCCGCCATCTCATTACTATGGGTGTGTGCAGGTTGGTGACTACATAGTTCCACTGTTAACCCGTGCAAGAGAGATATCGAATGCTCTCTATCTTACTGCAGTGGCTGCCAGTTTCCGGGAATCATGGAGAATAGTTGACGTTCTCACTACAGTGTCCAGTGATTTGAGCGGGGAAGGTAAAAACAAGGCAGAAGATGTTGTGTAAGTATTATTCCACAACCTTGCTCGCTCTTCTTTATTGCCTCGGTGACTTCCAGCAATGGCGGTATACTTATCGTGTGGACTTTCGCAGATTTAAGATGTTTGAGCAACACATGGACGAATACCTCGATGAGGAAATAGAATCATTAAAGCAAGCATTCGAGCTGGTATGCAAAGAGTGGGATAAATCAGTAAGAAATTCCTTTCCTAATCCCAACGGTCCTCGTTCAATTTCAATGCCAACTTTCCATCTCACAGACATTAACACTTGCATCACATGGTGCATCCACGCAAGGACAACAGAATCGCTTCCTCAATGCGCAGAATCCGGCTCTCATGAAGCGCACAGTTCTGGCATCATTCACCGATATGCTCTTGTTGCCCGTGACCATAGTCCCCCGCACTGTCGGTGCCGGAGTAGTAGCTGTAGGAGGGGCTGTCGGTGCCGTCGGAACAGGCATGGTCCAGGGCATTGCGATGCTTAATCCGCAGCGGTGGGTCGGTGGCGCGGGATCGGTAGACAAAGCAAAAGAGTATGCTAGCTACGGGGGTATCGAAGGGGAAGGCGCTATCTTTGAGATTGGTGAGGACCAGGAAGAGGGAGGAGATCACGTTGATGACAGTGCAATAGTGCCATGTAAGTTTTGGCCGTGGTGTTTATCAGGAGATTCACGAGCCACACAACATCCGAAAAAGATACTGCTTCGATTCCGAGCACAAGCGCGGCTACGACTTCATTACCTAGCATCCCTGAACCTCCCGCGACTGTTTCTGTTTCTGCGACAAAACCGGAGCCGGTGCCAACAGAAAAACTTGATCTTCTGTTGTCCATCGATGTTGCTCTTCAGTTGATTCACGCAGACCGTGATGCGCTCAAACGACTAGAGACTTTTGCATCGTACCCTGGGTGGTACGGGACAAGGGTGAGAGAAACAATTGAGGAAGCATTCTGCGAGATGCTTGGGGTACTGGGTAGTAGACATTTGGAAAAGGGCTTCGGGATGTGAGTCCTTTTCCATTCATCGTTTCAGTGCCTTGCTCGTGTGTTTCTTGTGGTGACATTTATCGGCAGAGCAACGGAGCGGATGAATTCATACAAGCCAGCAGAACACGAAGAAACTACCAACGTAGCGCCGTTACTGCAGTTCTTCGAGCTCGTCCATATTGGGGACACGATTCAAAGCATGGTGCAAGTATTCTTTGACAAGGCACTGGTATGTATATTGTGGCGTTCTCTGACGTTTCTCTCAACACTGCTGCCTGGGCCAGGCTCCGTACATCGACAAAACGGACTTCCTAAATATGGTTGTGAGAGAGAAGAAGCGCTTTGAAAACACGCTCGACGACTGCGTGGCTGGTGGCCTTAACGCTGGAACGCAGGTATTAATGAATCAGGTGCGTAAGCGTGTCATCTCATTCCGCCTCCCAAATTTTTTAAAGAAGCAATTTCACTGGTTTCCTAGGTGGAGCACATCATCCTGACACTGACAAAACCACGGGAGTATTATCCTCCTGAAGATGCGCCCCAGGAATTGGGTCCCACCAAGGGTTGTACGGAAGCTATCCGATGCCTTGATATGCATTGCAAACTTCTCAAGGGCAGCACGAGCAAGGAGGTGCTTGAAGTTTTCTACCAAGAGGTTGGCATCCGGTTATTGGCGTGAGCGCTCAGAAGTTGTGGTATATGAGTTGTAGGGGCTGATATAGCGCCATAGGATACTGCAAAAGCATATCAAGCGCCAGATCATCTCCTTGAATGGCGGTTTCCAAGTCATTGCGGACCTAAATGCTTATTACTCTTTCATAGCTTCTCTCAAGGCCGGTCCATCTTCACTTGCTCTCAATTGCGTGTTTTCTGATACCTTGCGAATAGGTAGCCAGCGTCACTGCAGATTTCTCTCATCTAAAGATGTTGGGGCATGTCTTTGTTGTGCAAGATGCAAAGGATCTAGCACAGATAGTCAGGGATGTAACAAGATATGGTGGCGCCTATCGACCCGAGGTACGTGGTTTTCAATAGCTCTTTCGGAACGACCCTGAACAACGACATTTGTTGCTAGGATGTTTATGAATTTATTCAACGACGCGCTGATTGGAAAAAGATTGAGAAGACGGTAGATAAAACGATGTATAACTTGAGTTTCAAGGAAGACTGCATTGTTTGTTGAGAATAGAGCTGGTACCTATGCTGGCACCCGCTTTCATGGCAAAATAAGGAGACGTATTCCAAGTTCGTATAGCTGACGATGGGACCAAACAGCGAACTCATCTAAGGGGCAAAGTTCTACATAACATCTGCCAGCTGTGTTGTAGGGATTGCTGCAGCGTAGGCTTTGCTTTGTAACCTGGTTTGCGTCTTTTGTTCGTACGCATATGCAAAACTGACGAGGCTATACTCGCTCCATGCTGTTCCAAGGAACGAAAGTCCAATGGGAACACCTGGAGCTGGGTATACAGTCTCTGGTCCCGCGCTGCCAATTGTCACATTCTCTGGATAGAAACCCAAAGGCACTGAGCACGAGAAGGTCAACGGATCAGATGGCTAATGGGCATCGGAGGGAACACATACCCGTGACAATCGGGTATCCCGCGATGGCTGCGAGAGAACACTATATGAATCTGCGAGATGGAGAACATTATAACAACAAACCTGCAGGAACAGTTGTGTAACCTGGTGCGGGGAGGACTAGAGCGTCAAGAGAAAACGTCTTGAGGGCCGCATCGATTCCACGACTGCCACCGAGTTCCATGTCAAACGCAAGAGATTGGTAATAAGATGAATTAAACCCAGTGGTTGCTTGTGATTCGATCAAACTGCGACAGGCTCAGTAGGTCAGGTCATTTTCTTACATGATCACTCACATAGACTGGTCAGTATATCCTGAGGGTTCCTCGAGTGTTGGGTTATTATTATCAAATGCGATTAAATCCGCAAGCGAAGCCACTCCCGACGGGTTTGCCACGAGGCTGTTAAACCAAGCGTTCAGTTGAACCTGGCCAAATTTTAGCAGAGCTTTCCAGCTGAATTAATTGTGCTTGAATACCTTGAAGTCAACATCCAGGACGACGGTCTCATTATTAGACGCGTAAATCTCGTACGCCGAAGGGAGATCAGCTGGGTCTACAATTGTCGCACCAAGACTCTTTAGCGTCTCCAGTGCCTGCTCGAACACTTGATTCACGTATGGATCATTGCCGGTCATGCTGTCGTTCAGGAAGACTGCACGGGGCACTCCAATGCGTTTTCCAGCGAGAGATGTGTTACTGAGTGCCATGGTATAGTCGGGAACGGACGCTGGCTGTGCCATCGTAAAATTATCATTAGGGTCTGGGCCGGCGATAATGGAAAGCACAATGGCAGCATCTGCAATGGAACGAGTTATGGGACCGATCGTGTCTTGGTGCTCAGAGATTGGTATTACTTGAGACAAAATCATCAGTATGATAATTAGTGAGGCGAGATACGGCTCAGCTTACCCCCAGCACGGGATGTTAACCCCACAGTGGGCTTGATGCCTACCACATTGTTCTGATTTGCAGGGCATGTGATACTTCCGTCCGTCTCTGTTCTGTCTCTCATATCAGTCGAAATTCAACCAGGAAGGATCGGTGGCGAACCCAAGTGTGACAGCAGCCAGGCCGATAGATGCGGCAACGGCAGAGCCAGCCGACGAACCACAGGGGTCAGCGTTCGGGTAGTACGCGTTAGTGCATTGTCCCCCACGTCCTGACCATCCAGAAGCAAGATTTCCACGGAAGTGTGCGAACTCGGACAGGTTTGCTTTGCCTGCGGTGGTGCATGTTTAAGGTCTTATGATGTTTTTGCGTCGTCGAGACACCCACCAAGAATAATGGCTCCTGCCTTGCGCAAGCGCTTCACTACGCCTGCATCATCCGGAACCACAGAGTTCAACAAGCTAAATGACCCCGCAGTAGTGTTCATTCCTTAGCATGCCGCTATCAACGTTGACTCACCGCTCCACATCACCGAAACGCACCTTCAAATGCTACAGTGGCAATATTGTCTTTCACTAGCACCGGGATTCCATGAAGCGCGCTCCGTGCTCCGTAAGTGAGACGCTCTTGATCCAACGCCGCAGCTTCCCACAGCGCAGAGGGATTGGTCTCGATCACAGCGCGAAGCATAGGCCCCTGCAAATTGACTTCTTCGATGCGGGCGAAATACGCCTGTCATACCCAAAAAAAACCAAAGTGCAAATCCATATCCGCAACTCAATCAGCATAAACACAGGCAATTGGCAACTAGGAACGACTGCCAGTAAGCTTACGGACCTTGACTAGATCAACGCTCGTGAATTGCCCCGAGGTAAGCCCTGCTTGGAGCTCAATCACAGATGCCTCGTACAGATCGGGTAAGGGCGTTGTGATTGCCGCAGAAACCACTGCCCGGGAAACATAGAAGGAATGGCTTAGTGCTAGCCATGCCCAGAAGAGGGTAACTAGTTTTTCACCCATCTTTTTCGTTCAGAGAGGGAAGAAAGCCTCGTAAGGAAGGGCGCCAGCGCCTAGCGATAAGGGGGGTTCTCTTCAAGTAGCTCACAGCGGAGCGTTATAGCCCCGGATGACATCTCCCAGAGGTCACTTGAGCGATAACAGAAACAAGGAAATATGGTGGCAAAGTTCCCTCTTCACACGACTGAGCAGACCTACATGTGGACATTGTCAGACCTGCATGTGGACATTGTCAGACGCCGCTTAGTGCACCTAAATTAGCACAGATAACGACTAGCAATCATGCGTACTGAGAGAAGGATGCTTTGACATCTTGTGTCGTACTGCCGCTTATAGCTTCAATAGCTTACACCGTCTACATTGAACTGAGCATATTAGTAGTACTTAGCTGATGTCGACCATCTTTTCATGGACAGTCATATGCCAAGGGGTATCCAATTAGTATTGACTGAACTCAACATTAACATGCACAGGGCAGCAACACTCGCGTCTCAACGTGTTCCCGTCCAACTACCACTGTCCTATGCTTGCGGAGGCTCTCCCGTCGTTGTATTCCATTCACTCCGTGGCGGAACCTCCCAATTTCCATGGCATCCCCACGCCCAGTCTGTGTTCCGGATCGTCTCCTGCTGCGCTTCAATGAATGCGGGGAGTGGGCACATCCCGTGCTTGGCATCATACGGGCAAGTGCGGATCCCATGGAGGGGAACTACTCCATCATTGATGATGATCCGGATCTGGGGTGTCGGAGTAGACGCGCAGGAGAGTACTAACGTATGGACATAGGAGCATCGTAGGAGGGAAGATATGGTTTAGTACAATTCTGAGATATGAGAAATCAAGATCACTTACGCTGGAACTGCATATTTGTCGCGAACGGTGCGAGATCTGAGACGCGGAACGAACGGTTGTTGGGGATATGGTCGGCAGGGAGAGGTCCACTTGCTGCGAGCGTGCTGAGGTTGAGCGCCGTGATCACTGTACGCCAGTGAGCCATCAGCAATCACCGAGTATGGTACTGCATGTTATGATAACCCACCATTGAGGACAACGACTTCGTGTGTAGCATCCACATAGAGCGCATGGTCTAGCGGGAAAGTCTGTGGCATGTGAAGTGTGGCATTGGTGCTACTGTTGTGCGTCGCGATCGGAGTATGTGTGAGTCGTGCGACAAGCTCTTGGAGGTAACCGAGACCCTGAACGCGAGCGACAGGGGAGCCGAATGCAGAGTCATACCTAGGGGAGGTTGCAGTACGTGCAGGTAAAGAGGGGAACGGAACGTCAGACCCCGAACTGTCACCTACAATTACATGTATGTCCACTCACCAAAAAGTTAAATCAAGCCTATCACATATCCATTAGCATATGCTTCCCCAAGAAAAAGAAGAGACTGGACACACGCGTAATTGAATCCCTCCCACTCTTCTTCCGTGAAGAGATCACAGAATTTGGAGTAACCAAGAGCAACAGTCTACCAATATTAATAGCTCAGTCAGCCACAATAAATTGTAAGGTTATGCAGACGCACCTCATAGGCACACATCTGCATCATCTCATACACTTCTTCTCCGGTCCACTCGAAGTCGCCCTGTGCACCGGCCTTTCCGATCATCGCCCTCGACAGTCTTTCCCGAGCATCCGCGAGGAAGAGAGAGACCCACTCTCGGACGTAGGGTAGCGAGCGGTCTGCCTTGCCTGCAGCTCTCGCATTAGGACAGGTTTTGTAGGGGGCAAAGGTGTTGTTGAACTGGATGATCGTAAACGGAATGAGCCATATATCTTTCAAGGGAAGTTGAAATGGACAAGTAATGAAGGAAACAGTGGATAAGAGCGCATTAAAGGTGAACAGCACAAGGTATGAGACAACAAAGTCACGGCGAACACAAGACCAGGTAGGGAGGAAAGAACAGCTTACCCCATTAGCCTCTATCGTAATCAATTGTTGATATTGCCCCTCGAAGGGGTAACCGAAGAAGCCAATGGCGAAGTTAAGTGCTGAGGCAAGCATACGGTCCCTTTGAGTTCAACTGATTAGTTTACTAGACTGAGAGCGATGAATGACGGGGCAGAGGTATCGACAAAATCAAGTGCGACAAGTGATGTATATTACAAATCAAACCACATACTGAGACTCTGTCCGGAACACAGGGATCGTATTGGAGTCTGTGAAATTCTACGCGGGTTTCATCATTATGCTTTTCAGTAGCATGAGGAAGAGGGACACACCTTGAGTAGGAAACCGTACTTGAGGCGCATAGATACTCCAAGATCATCTGAATGCATAAGATTAGTACTTTTCAGGGAAGAAAAGAGTGGGCGCACAGAGTTGTTGGCGGCCAAAGGGTGTAAGCACTGGGAATTGAAGAGTAGATATAGCATGTTGCTGTAGTAGAAAAACTCGTACCTTCCTCGCCTAGCTTGTAGGTCCTATATACACCTTCATAAGATGAAAGTTCATAGGGACGGAACTCACTTACCATTCATTCAAGAAAGCTAGTTTACCGGTCGCTTCCCATTGCGATGTGCTCTCGTGCAGACGGGTAGCAAACTTGGCAGGGCCACCATAGTCCGCTGCACAGGAGTACATTACTATCAAGATCGTAAGGAAATGAAGATACGTACACCATGCTGTCGGATAACGAGCGCCATGGCGGTGAAGGAGATGGAGGGCGGTGACAACACATCCAGAAGGGGGCTCAGCAGTACCATCTATACCGAATGCTCCACGTGGGACGCTATACCATGGGGAGAGGTTGCCCCAGCTTCGGAAGAGGTTGAAAGGCCGCTCTGCCTTGTAGTGGTGGTGGGATCCCTCCTCCTCGACATTGTCGTCATTTACAGAATGGGGGTGCTTGTGAAACTTTGGAGGAGGGACGAGCTGGGCTGCGCCGGCCTGGAGAGGGAGTGAAGGTGCGGTTGCAATGAGGGCAGGTTCTGCGCCGGTTGGGGTGCCACCAGGATAACCGACACTGTAGGAAAGGTTAGTTAGGTCCGGTGCATATAAACGAAACGCACCTCGTGGGGAAGAGGTCCGGGAAAGCATTGGTGGGGGAGACGGGCGGGAAGTTGTGCACTTCCGTGGAGCCAGCGTACGGCGGGGCTTGCACTGTCATTTCTCCTCTTGGTGGCGGAGCCGCCATAGCGGAGATGTCGAGCAGGAAGCGTGCACCGATGCACAAAGCGACACCTCCGACAAAAGCATAGACGAGGTGTGCAAGAGTGTATTTCGGCGTTGTAGTGGTAGGTAAGGATGTATCTGAAGAGCGCTGGTGGGACGACAGGAGGAATTCACGCTCTGGCTCCAGTTCACCGTTGTATGAGCTCGACTCGATGTCTTGCTTCGACCCCATCCTGCTCCTAGTGTGCACTGAAACAAGACTCAACGCGTACTGGTTTCCTTTTTGGTCTTGTATTCATTTACATTCGCAAACAGACTCAAAGCCTGGATGCTACATATATTTATTGATACACCAGAGATGTAGGGGGATAAACCAGCCTCGTGAACCCAATGTATCTCGAAACAGTCAAGCGTATACCTACTACAACGATTGCTATCCTACTATCAGTTCCGTCGTGTGGATTCTACTGCAGCCTGAGTGCACGAGGATGATCTAGGACGTGACCTGCAAGGTAAAGTTAATGTAGATATCTAGCACAAATATTGCTAGCTTACGTTCTGATCACAAATAGGAAAACGTAGAGTGTAAGGACTCCATTAAGAATGAAGGTAGCACAACATGCGGCAGTTATGACCGTAACAAAAAGTTTTTGAACACTAAAGCAAGCGATAAAGATGGCTGTACGTACGTCATGAGTCACCAATATGCGCATCATGCTTGATACCTCACTTACACACAAACAGAGAGCAGGGAGCGACAGCCAGACTGACCGATGGGCATGCCAACCAACATAGCAAGCAAAATATTTGCCATCGTGACAGGTGCTGCTTATGTGTCAGATGGCGCTATCCCAGACAAACAGACTCACTTTGAGTGCGTCCATGTCCCTGTGAGTGACGGAAGTTTCATACATGACGTGGACAGCAACTCCGGATGTCACACTAAGCAGTGCGGCGCCAAATGTAACCATTGCGAACATGTACGATGCTGTACTGTTATAGGCCATCAAATGAATAAGAGGAGGGCTTGATGACAGGAACATAGACGTAGTCGCGAGTACAAGGCCCGCCTAAATTCGAGTTAAGCCTCGGGAACGAAGATATGATTGTAGTACATATAATATAAACTTACAGTGATATTTGAGTTCTGGAACCGCTGGCTCATCACTCTGGTATGCTCCTTCCACTCTTCGTTCGTTGTATCTTGCCAATGGTCGAGAGACATCTGGGATACTGCAATAAAACACAAGACTTGGAACAATACCCTCAAAATAGGATTTTTGGGGAGTTGACAGTTTGCGGGAAGGGCAGGATGAGGCTTCGCCCCCTTATGATTGCTCTCTTTGGTGCCGAATGAAGACATGGTGGGGACTGCAGGATGAACGCTGGAATTGGGGGTGAACTATGAGCTGGTATAAAGAGATATGGAGGAAATCATGGGTAGTACGATGTTAGAGCGGCCAACTTGAATCATTTTGTTATGATACGATTCTCTCGGACTGCGAGCGCTCATTAGTAACTGGTCCGAGTCGTGGTCACTGGTCAATATTCAAGCTTGCAAGTTCAATGATCACTGCAGTGCGTTAACATTGACAACGCTCTGCAAGCGACATTACGCGTAGCCGTATCTATATTATGATGATCATCCCACCGTCGATCTACATGGTCATTCTCACGTTTATGACTTCTGTCAAGTCTGAGTGCTGCGGATATGGCTTAGTATACCCACATGTCGCTCTCGGCGAGAACGCGCGTACAATTCACTGGCAGTGCTATACTCGGCGTTCTCGGATGAAAGCAATATTTATACTGCCAATGGGTCGTGCTAACTTTTGAAAGATCGACTACCATGAGCACGGAGTTTATCCATTGGAAAATTGTTCTCTCAGCGAGCTCTGTCTTCGTTGCTTTCGGATGTTGGAAGCTAGGAGAGCGAGTCTGGCGCCATCTAAGGTCCCCCCTGCGCGCATTACCTGGCCCCAAAGGAACAAGCTGGATATATGGAAATTTGAGAGACATCTTCAACGCGGTATGCATACCACAGCTGAATTGATAATTATGCTATTAGTCAAGTCCTCATTGAGAATCCACAGGAGAACTCAGTCCTTCACGAGCAATGGGTGAAAGAGTATGGGACCACCCTGAAATATAAAGGGTTTCTCTACGTACGTTCACTCCTAGATCTTGCACAAGTACAAGCTCCAATTCTAATGTTTAAACTTTTTTTACCAGTCAGACCGATTGTTCACGATGGACACCCGTGCACTGAACCACATTCTCACACATAGTGATGATTACCAGAAACCGTCGCAAGTCCGCTATAATCTTTCTAGAATTTTAGGCGAAGGTGCGTACAAGTATGCCTACTGTGATCTCACAAGAACCTGACACTGTCTCAGGTGTCCTGTTTGTTGAAGGTGCGATTCCTGACTGTTCTCAATATCTGTCCTTCCACTCATGGCAAAACAAAGGGGCTCAACATCGTCAACAGGTATGTCTTTTGACATGGCAAGCGCTGTGATTTTGATGCTATGTTACAGAGACGGATAATGGTGTGGTCCACCTCCTAGCACTTGCCCTTGAACCAATTAACTGTGTCCTCCCAAGAACCCCGCATTTGGACCTGCTCAGATTCGCGCACTAACCGACATCTTCCTCAGTAAATCGACCAAGGTAAGCGTGGTCTGTCTGTCACGTAATGTGGACTTCGATGTCGATGTTTTTTTAGCTTCGAGACGTCTGGTCTACCATGATCGCTGCCAGCGAAGATGCCATTCGGATAGATATCATGACCTGGCTGAGCAGGATGACATTGGACGTCATCGGGCTTGCAGGTATGTGCTTAACCCGAGGAGTTTCCCATTAGCACTTAGCGTATCTCAGGTTTCAACTATGAGTTTGACGCCCTGAATGCCAACGAGAAACCAAACGAACTTAACCAGGCTTTCTCGGTTATGTTTTCTGCTGGTCAAACGGTTAGCATCCTCCCCATGCTTCAGGCACGGTTTCCTTTACTCCGATGGATCGTGAGTTCACCAAATGTGACCTGACAATGAACTGTCACTAACCCTCTGTAGCCATCTGATCGCGACCGCAAGATAGATGTGGCCCAAAAGACAATGAATCGCATCGGCCGCCAGCTGCTTAACGACGCTAAATCTGCTGTCATGTCCTCTTATGGTGTTGAAAAAGGTGGCGCCATTGAGAAGAGCAGTCTCCAAGGGCGCGATTTGCTCAGCCTACTCGTTCGTGCCAATATGGCAACTGACATCCCGGAGAGCCAGCGGATAACTGACGAGGATGTGCTCGCGCGTATGTTACCGTTTGCAATGCGTGCATAACGCTGATGATTATGGTTAGAGGTTCCGACTTTTTTGGTCGCTGGACATGAGACTACGAGGTGCGGATGTCATTTATTGAAGTGGACTATATAGTTCACACTCGTACAATTTGATAGCACAGCGACAACTTGGGCACTCTATGCACTCTGCCTCCGCACAGATATTCAAACCAAACTCCGGGATGAACTCTTGACCGTGGAGACTGACACTCCGTCCATGGACGAACTCAATGCGTTACCGTTTCTGGATGCAGTCGTGCGCGAGACACTTCGCGTGCACGCCCCCGTCCCTAGCACACTTCGCATCGCGATGAAAGATGACATTCTTCCGTTGGACACGCCTTTTACAGACAAATATGGAGTGCTTCATAACGGGATAAAGTACGTTTTCACTATGGTCATTAATATCGATATCTTCACGCTTTACATTAGGGTCAGCAAGGGCGACCCGATCTTCATCCCCATTTTGGCAATAAACAGATCGGAGACGATTTGGGGCACCGATGCAAAGGAGTTCAACCCTGACCGGTGGGCATCCCTTCCAGAGGCAGCATCGAATGTTCCTGGGGTGTGGGGTCACCTCATGACGTTCCTCGGTGGTCCACGTGCGTGCATTGGTTACCGATTTTCTCTAGTCGAGTATGTCGACCTCAACTTTCCGTTTCATCCTGCTCACAATGGCGTTTTACAGAATGAAAGCTCTGTTGTTCACCCTGCTTCGAGCCTTCGAGTTTGAGCTTGCTGTTCCTGCTTCAGACATCGGGAAGAAGTCGACGATCGTGCAGAGGCCGATCCTGCTTAGTGACCCTGAGAACAAGAACCAGCTTCCCTTGCTGGTCAAGCCGTATTGCAGATCTTAGAACTTCCACGGCTTCATGTTCAGTAATTAAAGTGGACTGACGCTTCGCTACATTAACTTGGCTGATAAAGCAAGATTCTACACCTATGATAGAGTAGGATTCAAACGATGTGTACTACGAATGTTTGAGCCGGTTCTCCGAGCTTTAAGATCAAAGGTCCATCATCTATTCGATTCAGGGTAATTGTTCAACAAATGGATCAGATTCAAGGTCTGCCAGATTGCAGAGATAGGAGTTGAGTGAATTTCTCGATGTGAGTTTCACAGAGCGCGGAGAAGTAAAACTCATGCTCAGAGTTGTGGGGCTGTACGAGGTTGTGAGCAATCTCGTGTGCTAACGTGAAGTACCTGGAGAAGATGGCGTTAGCTAAAAACCTTCAGCGTGATAACACCTCACCAGGAAGTGTGAGCCTGATTGGCATTTCCATTCTTCACATCTTGATCGTCTATGGAGATAAGATTAAAGAACCGAGCAAGGGCTGCAAGTATGCATACGCACGCCATGCCTCAAAGAAGCGGAGATTAAGAAATAAACTGCCATTCCTATTGAAAGCGATTAAGCCGCCCGCCAAGTCGTAAAATATGTGAAGTGCAGTCATCGGAAGGTCGTAGACATTTGCGAGGGGCGTGACAACGTGAATAAAACGTGCGAGGGAATCACGCTTCCTCGATATGAAGGTATGGGGTTCAGGGACGTCTATACAATGGATCATGGATGCTGTATGATGCAGGATACTGGAACACTTACCACGAGCGACGAAGACTTTCATTGTACCCATAATGCCTGCATATCGATTAGCGCCATTAGCATTAGCACTTAAGTCACCACTTACCTATGTGATCAAGTTCGGCAACATGCCCGGAGACATCACAATATCCTTCATCAAGAGACTCCTTGATTGTCTGCATCTCACGTCTGTTGTGCACTAGTTTCCCTTCCTCTGGCTTGCAACCTTTTATCGCCATCGCAACATTGGATCCTAGTAACACATCAGGCAAATATAGAGTCCAAATTCTTCACCCTTACGAATATTGCTCTGTGGAGTCACTGTGTGAGGCACTCTAGAAGATCTCTTGTTCGTGAATATTTTCTTACTCCGAAACTGACCCTTACCTCGGAGGGGATCGCCCATGTGAGGGAGTAAGGGCCTCCTCTGGTAGACCGTTGAAACCAGGAATCTTGCGCCTGATATTCTGCAGCGCGTTGTTCAAATTTGAAATCATGGGCTGTCGTCCTACGTCTTCATCGTGCGCTGTATGCTGAGGGTGGGCATCGGGAGTAGATGGTTTCGGCGGCACAGATGGTGCCGGGAGAGAGGGCAGTGCTGGAGCGGGTACTGGCACGGAATTCGATGTTACTGCCTTTGGAGGCGAAGGATCCCAACCTCCTGGAACCCCGGCTCGATGTGGAGGAGACAATGAACGTGGCTCAAGCGTCAAATTCCGACTCATGCGTGGATCAGGCACTGAGATAGGCTTCAAGGCTTGACTTCTTGTTTCCTCCACCAATTTTCGCTCGTTCTGTTGCTGCCTCAGAATCTTATCCACTGAAATAATGACTTAGCGAGGCCGAGACTACGAGGAAACTAGAAGACGAACCATTGTACCCTCTTCGTTTCAGAGCTTTCAAGTCTGTCGAAAGGATAGTCATGAACAACAGTGCGTCGTTCACTTTTACCGTCTCAAATAGCAAACGGCACAAGGAGGTTGCTACCCTACAGGAGTCACGTTCATCTTCAACTATTTCAATATCATCGTTAAAAAGGGGCTCACTCATACATGTCCACTTGCGTGCTTCCTGACAACCATAGCTCGATAGGCCCTTGACCAACACGTTTGGCAGCTGCCGAGGCATCCTGCTCCCTCTTCAGGGTATTATCTCCGAAGGAAAGCGACTTCACTACAGTCAACTTGCCGAAAACCCTAACCTTGAGATTTTGCTCATTAGAGAGCCAGCTGAGAGTAACCTTTGTACGTGTATGTGTGTGTTCGTGAAGGAACAATGGAAGCCTCTCCAATAGGAGCGTACGAGTGTCAGCTGCAGACTTGTTGTGCTTCATCTCCGAGTTGACCTTGTATTCGTCTTTGATGATACTGCTAAGGCGTTTGGAACCTAGTGTTACATAGAAGTCTGGTGGGGAGTTAGATCAACCTCAGTCGAGAGTGAAAGGTACACATACTTTCAAGAAGATCCTCCTGCGGTGCAGTGTAGATAGACTCCCCAAACATCTGGTAAGCATTAGTATCGTCTGCAATTACAATGTCTAGGGGCTTCCGAAGATCATGAAGCAGCTCCCAGTCCTCTTCGTCGGGGTCAGTGGCTTTGCCCGATTCCTTTCTGGATTTTCTTTGTCGTCGAAACCCGAGCAGAATAGGAGAAACTTTCATTCTGGCGATCGCGGATGTAGATAGCACACGAGCGTTCACAGCTAGGTTACGTAACTCGATGAGGTAACTAGAGAGAGAATGAGTGCACGCGATCGCGGAAAGGTGATTCACATACTTCTCATAACCGCCCGTCAAATCGTAGAATCTTCGAGGGTCGGCGACCAAAATGCTAGCTAACTCTTCCACGGAGGGTTCTTGCTTAGAGCCGCATGCGCTCAAAAAGCTATTGGCAGATGGACCAAAGTCCACAAAGACGAACAACTTTGAGTGAAACTGTCCCTTCGATGCCCCTCCAAGGTAACATTGGGTGGGTGGAAGCCAACGCAGCGTCTGGCAGCCAGTATCACCTTCTACTGGTGTGGGAACAATTGGCAACCTCGATAAAATCGATAATTGAGGTGGACTGAAGTCTTTGCGGGTGTTAGTAAGCCCACGTGAGTCAAGTAAAGACAAACCTGAGATATGGCCTGCTAGAATCTCAAACCATTGACGAGCCATTTCCTGATCATTGGGAGGTGTTTTCTCGAGCAGTGACACGATCCTAGTAGCTGGTGGGTGCTCCTTTAAGCCTAGTTTGCTTACTGCGGCGTCCCGAGCAGCATCTTGGACGACCGAAAACCCGAGGACCTTCCACTGACGTGATGCAAATACCTATTAAACACACTGCCGTTAATTTGGGACTATGATACATCCGTCGACCTGACCTCATTCAGGGTGCCCATAAAAGGCCCGGAGTCATTCACCGCTGGAATGAAAGCAACATGGCCAAAATTCTCACACCTGTAGTCCGGATATCTGGAAGGTATGCTGTCTATAAGATATTTGAATGCAACAGAACGGGTGTTCGGTTCTGACGAAGCACAGAGTTTCACAGCCAAGTCTAGGGGAGGATTTCTTCGCAGGCCGAGTCGATAGAGAAGCTTAGCTGGTAGGAAATATGGTTTCAAATAGGCGACATTCGGGGGAAAAGACGAACCTTCGTCAGAATTGCTTCGCCATTTTGTCTTCTCGCCCCAATCGATGATGGGCAAGCCAATCTGACGGTTTGTGACAGATGGCTCGTAAAGCTCACTGGCCCTATATCGCGGCTTCTTCTTTCCTGAAGGAGCATTCTCGCCTTCCTTTGAGAAGGCAGACGTCATCTGAAGCTTCGTGATCTCTTCTGGAGTTAATGTGCTTTGAATAGTGACTAGATGCGTGATCAGGTCCGAGGCTGTCCAATCCCCCGTTTTGACCATCCTGCTAGCACATGAATACCCTCTGTGATATCATGTATGGTGTCTCACCGATCAAAAACAACCTGAAGATCCACATGCTTCCGAACACCAATGAAGGAGAGAAGCCGTTCCATGTTTCCCTTAAGAACGCCACCTGACGTGAAGGTAACGACAGGTAGATCGTTAAATATATTGGCGCTTGAGAAGTACGAGAGCTCTGGCTTTTGAAGACCTGAAGATGTCGGTATGCATGATTTTTCGGCCAGTATGGCCTTGATCATTTCGTGCGACTCCTTGGACAACGATGGCCACGCGCGAGCTAAAACGATAAAAACTCGCTCAGCCCATTCTGGAGACTTGGTGATATCTTGTGTAGGATCGGTATTCATAACATCCGGACGGGTAATATGCCGCATCCAGTCGAGAATTGACAACTCTCTCCACCCAAAGGATTTAAGCTGTTCCTGAGTAAAGTGCTTCGTGACATTCAGAGGCAAGAGAGTATCAGGTAATGGCCCATCCAACGGGATCATCCGCTGATGGATGAAGTGCTGCACTATTGAAAGAGGGATCACTTTCGCATCCTTTCCTGAGCCTAGACTGAGAATAGTAGCATTAAAAAGCTCGGTACGAATATGTGTGGCATGAAGTGTCGAATCTTGCTGTCCGATCCCTACCCACCACTTGAGGCAAGCGACAAGCTCCTCCTCATTAAGCGGATGATGACGGAGCTCAGCCAAAACATCATGGAATGTAATGTCTGCGATCAGCCCTTTACTTCGCAGAGCCCTGAATGCCACAGGTGCAGAGGAGAGGATGGGATCAGGAAGAACAGGCAAGTGTTTAAGGAACTGCAAAAATATGGGGTCAGGAGCGCGTACATCCGAGGCATCACGAGCACCAGTGGTCGAAAGGACCTTAAGAGGCGAAGTGGAGCAACCAAAGAAAGCGGCTTCGAGGAAACGTGCAACGTCGGAAGAAGGTGTAGAGACATGGAATGTGAAAAATTTGAGAACATGTAAGAACCGATCACGCAGCCAGTCGCCAAGTTGTGGATCCGGTTGAATAACGTCCATACCAGATGAACGTGTAGCTTCGTCCCAGAGCATTCGAATACTTTCGAGCTCAATTTCGTATGCTGTTCGGCATAGGTAGCCACCAATGTACAGCAGTTCTCTATTCCATACTATACGGGCATCAGTTGCAAGATTCATTCCATGATGTACATAAAGATCTCACCTGAAACATTACGGTCGCTGGAAAACAGGGGTGGTGAGATGTATGCATGAGATAAATGCAGAGCAACTCACACCAAGTCTATCGATTCACGTTCAACCGTCGGGATGAACCTAGATGCCATATGGCCGCCGATACCAGTTGTCTGACCAGTAGCATGCCCCTATATCTTTCAATCAATTTAGGCAACTTTCTTGAGACGACGACCTTACGATGAATATATGTGCTTGACCGGCTCTGTATATATCAAGTTGTAGCCTTGAACATCACCACAAACGAGGTACTGACCCATTTAAATCAGCTCGGAGACCCTGAAAAACACTTCCACATGGTACGGGTTGGCTCTTCTCCTCCTCTACACTCACATCGTACTCGGCTTTTCCTGTCTGCAAAAGATTCACTCATAAGCCAAATCCAAATCGCAGCTTAGAACAAAAAACCTACATAGATCAGGCTGTAATTTAGGCGATTGGGTGGGTTCTTCTTTGTAGATCGGTGAAGCTCGCTTTGAAGCTTCTTATCCAGCTTCACATCTACCTCAGCATTGAATAGTGTGAGTGTTACGCTCGAAGGGTAAACAACCATGGGGTCTTTCTTAATCAGGGGTTGCGGTAAATGTTGTGCCAGTGCAGGTTGATGGTGTGATGTAAAAGTGTTGAAGAGAGACGAGAAGAAACTGCCACGAGAAAGGGGCTTGCGTGGCTCTTCAACCGGGAGGACAGGAGGCCTTTCAGTGCCAATATCGTAAACCGCATGCATGACTTGTGCTTGGATACGAGTGGCTGGAATCATGTGCATTAGCCTCGGACCATAATAATAGCAAGGAAGAATGCTCGCCAACGGATTGTACTCCGACTACACTCATCAAACCCGAACCACTGGAGTTTTTCAGCCCTTTAAGTAATCCAAGCTCTTTGGGCACACCCGAAGACTTGGTGAGATGAACCAGGCGATGAGAGTCAAGGAAAACGCTAACTGAGCGAATATGAGCCATGAAGGTGATGCTGCTTGCAAGGAATCGCGTTAGATCATATGGCTGTGGAATTGGGGCATGTTCACGAAGCGTCATCTCAAATGTTGTCCACAGCTCAGGCTGAGAATCATTTTTAGATGGCAGGTCACCACGTCTAACAAGAAGCTTTAAGACGTCAGTTAATTCCAAGGATCAATCGGTATACCTACTTGGTCTCCTGTTTTGTCCTTCCAGTAAAATTGCATTCCATGACCTTGACGCTGTCAGGAGGATGAAACAATACATTGAGGTATTTCTTACCTCCGGAAACAACAAACGGTTCCTCGGTAACAGAGAACAAACTATAAAAGCCTGTGATAGTTTTAAGAAGTAACATTAAACGTGAAATAGGGAACATACCAACACCAAAGGCACCAATCTTCTCCTCATCTGGATTTCCCTCCGCTGTCCAACATGAGTAATAAGCCCCTATATTCACTAAGCCTCGGGGGGACTACTTACCAATTTTCCTAAGTCGACTCCAGTCCTCATCGCGAAAGATTCTCCCATTATTCCGAAAGGCCCACTGAGCAACCTATAATGACTGATGAAGGAGCACGGAATGGCAGTGATATCGATAATGGACGAACTTGAGTGGCTTTGAGGTCCGGGAATTGTAGGTTGTCCTCTGATTTTAATACATCCTTATTGCTCTTTCGTCGTAGATAGTCCTCAGTCTCAAAATGTAGCTCGACCGCAGAGGACTGTGCATCATCTGAGTTCTGCAGTAGTTCACGGAAGACTGTTAACACGTCAGAACTGCGGGATCAAGTAAGAACCTGAGTGTATCGCACCTGTGAATTCGCCTGAGTACCGTGCCAACACCTTGTCGATCAAAGCACGCTGGTTAACTTCCACTGTCTCATCGTAACCACTTGCCCACTGTTTAGGTTGTACTCGTCAGCATCTCACAGGGAAGCAAGCATACTTACGAGGATATCTCGATCATGCACCATTGGCAGTTCAGAGTGCGACGACGTTGATGTTCTTATCGGGTCTAGCGTTAAGTTTATAGCTGGCTCTGTTCTAAGTCTTGCTGTGACGAGTGGTAGTAAGCTAAGTCTGTTTACACCAAGTCAAGACTTTATTCTCACGGCCACCCCGACCGGACATAGTAGTAGCTACTAGCTACATAGCTATAGTAGACACTCGTCTACTACTAAAGGCGACTCGGAGTTGGTGATATCATGACTGGCTTTTCTGCTCTACCTTTCGCTGAAAATTCTCATGGATCCCGCTGGGTTGGAAAGGCCAGAATTTTAGGACCTCCATTGACACGCCTCCCCACTCTCACTATTGGGCTTTTGGGAGTCCAGGTCTTGTGGTCAGTTGAGATGTCATATGGTGAATGGTTAATCATACACTCTTGTTAGATGAGTATTTAATGATACTGCATTCACCAGCTTCTCCGTACTTGTTGTCCCTTGGTCTTTCAAAACCATTGATGGCCGTGGTCTTCCTTGCCGGACCACTCTCTGGCCTCATCGTTCAACCTTTGATAGGTACCTCCGTTGTGCTTTGCATTTTCAGTTATCCTTAATTTCTCTTCAGGCGTGCTAGCCGATCATTCAAAGTCCCGCTTTGGTAGGCGGCGACCTTTCATTGTGACTGCTGCAGCGTTGTGTTGTGCAGCGACCCTTCTATTCGGATACACTCGCTCGGTCGCTACTTTATTCACAAGCTCAGGTTCATCCTCCGTACGTGCACCCTTCCATTTCAGCAGATATAAATATATCTTCGATCTGTCTTTGTTAGAACGATTCGCTCACCATATGGCTCGCTATCATATCGATATACTGCATAGATTTTTCGATCAACGCAGGTTTGTCCACCTCAGCTTTGAATATGGCATGATGAAATTAAAAAATTATCCACAGTCCAGGCTCTAGATCGCGCTCTTCTGGTCGACACCCTACCAACCTCAGAACAGCCCAGCGGCAATGCATGGGCTGCTCGAATGCTGGCAATTGGCAGTGTACTTGGGTTCTTCGTGTGAGCCATTGAAGTTAGCTATGGTCTTCGACGCTCATACTTATGTCACAGGGGGGAGGTAGATCTTCCTCGATGGTTGCCTTTCCTTGGCCGTGTTCAGCTAGAAGTTCTGGCAGTCATCGCGTCTCTGTTATTCATGTCCAGTCATTTATTAGCCTCATTTTGTGTGAAAGAAAGGATACTTGTTGCAACCGAGTACGTCATCGTAAACTCACTTGACTGTTTATCTCACACCCCCGCAGCTCTGGCTCCAAGGGACTCAAAAAAGAGATTCACGACATATGGAACACTCTGACAAGATTACCCAGAGTCATACGACAGATTGTACGTAGAATATCTGGTCACTCCTTCATGTCTATGACTTACTTCCGCAGTGTTATATCCAGTTTTTGTACGTCGAATCAAAATTATGCTCCATTTATTTGATGATCATTGCCTGATAGCGCATGGCTTGCTTGGTTCCCTGTTTTATTTTACACTACTGTGTACATTGGCGAACTGCACAAACAAGTTTCCTCTCCTCAAGTAGACGGCAGTTCAGCCACCACATTGGAAGAGGAAGCTACACGCCTTGGCGCGCGGGCACTGTTCTATAGCGCGTTGGTGTCCCTCGCAACAAACATTTTCATGCCCCTCTTCATCGCCCATGCCAAAGAGATTACTGCATTGAGTCCTTTTCAACCTAAGAGCGGGTTGTTAGAACGTGTTCGGATTCACCTGGCGACGCTCTGGGCATTTTCTCACTTTATATTCGCTCTTTGCATGGCCAGCACATTGTGAATACTTTATTCGTCTGTTTAAATGACTACTCCGCTTACAATTTGACATTTTCAAGTATTGTATCGAGTGTTGCTAGTGCTACTTTCATCATGTCAGTGACCGGATTTTGCTGGGCCATAACACAATGGGCCCCATTTTCCCTGGTACGCCACCATCTGATCCCCGCGCCGCCCTAATCCCTGATTATATCCCATTCCAGCTCGCGGAGGCAATCCTGTCACATCCCACAACTGATGAAGAGACGACTTCAATATATCTGGAGGATGTGCGTTCGTATCGAAGATCCACGATGGACGGCGATGAACGTGATGCAGATGAAACTCAGCATCTCGTCGATTCTGACCTCGAGGAATTGATGCCCTCGAGAACTGCATCACCTGAACAAGAAGAGGATGGCCACTACCCGGGGGTCACGATGAATAATGAAGCACGAGTGAGCCAGATAGATATAGATGTTTCATCTGATCAGATGCCTCATGATGCATCGCCTATTCATAATCCAAAAAAGAATGCCAATGGCTTGAGTTCACAGGCTGGGGCCATTCTTGTCAGTACTCCAGATTTCTGTTCCTAGCCATATCTCATTAACTGTCGTCAGGGCATTCACAATTTGTTTATCGTCATTCCCCAGTTTCTTGTCACTGGTCTCTCATCGATCATTTTCGCAATATTTGATCCCCAGAAATCTGTACTACACGGACATCATCCGGGAAATGCCCTGCCTTTCAATGGGACGATTGCTACGTCAGGAGATGTCACGGGACAGCTTTTAGGTCGAGACGATGATCCCTCTGCAATGGCACGTCCCAATTCAATTGCGATAATCTTTAGGTGTGTGTATACCCTGGCGTCCAGCATACCATTGACCCTGCTGACCACAAGCCACAATCAGGTTAGGAGGTGTGTCTGCTACAGTCGCTTTCGTTCTGTGCTGGCGTCTGGCTAGGGAGCTGAAACGCACATGAATTGGATTGTTATATCGGTCATCAGGTTACACTATAATTACACATGCTTTGGTGGCGGAAGAATGCCATTATTTGCCTCAAAAGACAGTCCCGTCACTCTCTATCTCGATGGGCGGTCCGCCGGTCAAAGGACGAAGTCGCTTAGCTATTTCTCTCCCTCCTTTCCACGTTGCGCTTTCTAGTACTTGGGCAAGGGTCAGCTCAGAAGAGTTCACGCCAGCTAGACATCGGATGCCATTGGCGATGCGATCACTGTCCAACAACCTCAGTATAATCTCGGGGATGGCCCACTGATGACCCACAGTTCGATCACCGTCATTGCCCGCCATTCAACTACAGCAGGATGTGAAGGTGGAAGGCATGGAACACTGCCATCATTTGCAAGCGACTTAAGGGTGGGTTTTGGAGTAAGAATGCCAAAATCTATCAGCAAACCTCCTAGAGCAAAAGTCAATGGCAGTGTGAAACGAGGACACATCTAATGTACCATTTCTGTACTCTGGGAGGCCAGTCATGTCATCAATGCCCTCGAATCTCCACTTGAGAATCTTCTCCATTGGCTCGATCAGGCTATACGTGATCCATCCCGTGAGTTTATGAAACGGTACAAAATCTTCTCCCTCTGCTTGTCCACTCGTCGTCAGCGCGGAACATGGCCACACATCCCCGAGTTGCACTCCACCGATGGAATGCCTCGCAGGCCAGATCAAAGCTAAACCCTCAAGCAAGGCACCCCATAATGATGAAACATGAACCCGCCGAGTGGGGCCTTCGAGCTTTGATTCTGATTCTAAGAAGTCTGAGGAAATCATCAATGGTGAATCAATCGCTCGTCAAAAAGCGGACATGATGAGTACCGATGAGGTTTCCAGGTCTCGCATCAGATCCAAAAAAGCGAGGGTTGGCTTCCAATGCACTCTTGAGATTGATCAAGAGCGAAGTCCGGCCGGAAAGACCAACCATTGGGTTAGCATCACTGACTTGCATGGACTCGGCGATCCTTGTTTCGTTGATCTGAGACAATCCCTGTGCTTTAGAGAAGAAAATCAGGCGAGAACGTTACACAGGGAAAGACGTCCCCATTACCATCCACTCGATGGGGCTCAGTTGCAGGAGACCCCGAGAAAAGACCTTGGTCAAACATATGTACAGTTGCGACCGCGAGCCCTTCTGATCGACTGTAGATTTGTCCATCTGACTCCCTATATGTCCACTGGTTGCCAGCCCCGGCATCCAGTAAGACAGAGACGAGGAATAAGTCAATCAACCTTTTGCATTTTTCTCTGTCGTCGACTGGAGACTCTTGTTGGCCTTCATCCCATTTTGCCATCAAAGGCGCTATGCGCGATTTTCCTGCATCTAGATGCCTCCATCTTCCATGCGGTGGGATCTGTTGGTGTGATTATGACAATGGCCGTCTATCAGATATGGAGGTCCTTACAGAAGCAAAGTCAATACCGCCATCAACGGCGGGGAAGTCTCTCTGAAGGACGTATCAGCCATGGGCTACAACCGCAAGTGGACTCAAGCGATACCTTCATAATTTCGAGACAGTAATTCACAGCAGAAGATTCTTGGGCCGGGTTATAATCAAAATAATCCAAATTTCCCTGCTGAGCTAGCGCATGAACTTTCGAACATCGCTCTCTAATGGCAGGAATGGTGCGAAGATATGCTGCCTGCATAGATGGACTCGCGAAGTGTGGGTTCATGGTTTGGAACGTTTGGATCTAACCGACATATGATCACAAAATAGGCTATTGCGTGAGTCACGGTTCGTTTATGATCGTCACATATTCATATTACCAAAACAAAAACCTTGAATTTGTGACTTGAACATACTTTGAAATCAGGCGACTGCCAAAGTGCAACCTTTCCACCTCGCAAGCTCATAACCATAGTCTCCTCACGAATCTACAACACGCAAGCATCAGATATAGCGGTGAATTCTCGTGCTCTCCAGTCAGATTGACGCCTTATGGAATTATGGGCAAGATATTATGATTTCAATGGAAAAAAAACCCCCCCGAAAAACTAAATATGAAACCCATTTAGATGGCACGTCGGTTCAGGTTCCTGCGAAAATTATTCTCCACACTGCTCTCCTATTCTCATGGGATTATGATGAGAGCGCGCGCATTCGAAGGAAAACCGACTTGAGTCTCGGTCCACACCAGTTCTCAGCAATTGAGATAATATGAAGTATGAGTATTTACCCTTAACCTGTGACAGCTCGCGGCCTAATACTTGACTCGATCAAAAAAACGATAATGGTAACAAGCATCAACTGCGAATACAAATGATTGGACAGTAATATGTATTATGGCCGGCATGGCGGGTGAAGAAGACCCGTTTGTTAGGTGAGGCCATGCAGTGTGTCCGATCTGTTATGCGTTTTGTCTGACACAATGTGGGCACCTCTGGTCTCCGCTTCGGACGGCAACAGTTTGGGCTCTGCCCATGCTATTGTGGGACAAAACTACAGTCAGTCCTTGAGCCTCTGCATATTATCTCACAACAAACCATTGAGCACATGTATTAGGGCAAGTAGGGCAGCCTCGTGGGTGTGCCGCACTGTATCGGCATTGAGAGGATTGACAGTCCACCTTTTCAGTTCTTGTCAGTAACTTCAAAAGTGTTGCGAGTGCAGTCGCTGCATAGGACTGACCTTCGCTTCACCAATAGGCTCTTCGTGACCGCAACCGTGTCTGGAGCACTGAACCTGACGGTAACACATGCTGTCTATAACCCAAGTTAGTCCAGTCAGACGACAGCATCTGAATCATCCTTACATGCGAAATTTCTGAGATGAGTGGGGTCGTTGAGCTGAAGGTATTCTACTAGCGACCCTTTTAAATCCTGCCGCTCCACGTCCCCCCTTCATGCATTAAGAAAGGTAAGTGAAAGATCACCGAAAAAAAATCTCTGTGAAAGGCAGGCTAGACACCGATGACTGCGGGGTTGAGTGATGTCAAAGTCAATGCGGGGTATGGATTGCGAAGTTGGGGCATTAACCTTCGACACGCCAAGCGTCTTGCATCAAAAAGCATGTCAAAAGCGAGCACATGATGGTAAGACTGATGAATCTTATCTTGGGCATCATGGCTGACCCACATCTGAGATTGAGCTGATGCCACGACGAGGATCGCGGGTTCAAGGGAACAATCAAGATCCCGAGACTTTGGGCGTCGAAGTGAAAGGTGACTGTCCTAAGCTTGAATGATCCTGCGATGTCAAGTGTGGCATCATGGCCATCCTAATTGTGTTAGGCGTCAGCCCATGATGCAACTTCTTTACGTGTGCGAGCTCAACGCCGTTTGGTTTGAGGTACGGGTAAATTAATTGGCACCGGGGGACGAGAGTCTTCAGCCGAAACTCCTAAGCGCTTCCTCACATAAAACACCGCGGCATGCACTCCGGTTCAGGCATATTCTGTCAGGTGACTTGCAGTCAGAGCATCACGAATGATCAATGTCAACAAAAACGTAGCGTGACCTTCGTGAAACAAAGCATGGTTAACCACGAGCTGGGTTGTAGTGCATCTTGGGGACTGAGAAAAACAAGAGAAGGTGTACTTCGACCACCGAAATATGATAAAACTCTCTTTCGCCAAAACCATTTGTTTATTTAAGGTCAAAAAGGGGCTAGTGATTGTTAGCCTTTTTACCTTCCCGACATGTGCTCCAGTACGCGTGAAGCCACCAATCACCTTCAATTCGCTTTGGAGATATGTACCTTCCTTTGTGGTTTGGTTCTGATGAATGATCCAGACACCAAAGTTCAGTAATCCCCGACTGTATCAGGTAGTCTGCCACATGCTGGTAATACTGACCGACAGTCCGCGGTCCGTGACTGTCATCAGACAAAGCGAATCGGCCATTTTTCTCCTGGATAAGCTAAGCACAGTAAGAAAGCAACGATGATGCAGCGTGACATGGTCTGTACTGACCGCTACCACATCTTTCCCAGGGTACGGCGAAGTCCATCCCTCCTTCTTCAACGCGGCAGAATTGATTTCAAAAAGCGCGCCGTAGTGTACAGCTTCTTCGATGTTCCTGACTAACTTGCCCCAGGCAATGGGGTACTGCTTGAGATCGAGGGAAGGGCTGTAGAGCCTGCATAAATCGAGATGGCCAATAATCTCCGGCTGAAACTGCCGTATCAATGCATGCTGTGCATCGAAGTATGCGGATAGAAATTGTTCCATCTGACGGTTTCCGGGGATATGAACACCCTCCCCACCCGAAAAGCTCGCCAAAGCCTTTTCATACGTATCACGATCAAAGTCGATAGGGATACTGCTGACGTGATGCACGGATCCAACGATATAATCGATGCGCCTCTCGTTATCCCTCAGAAACGTGTGAAGGTGATTAAGGTCATCATCGGTAATATACTCTGTCTCGAGTCCGACCAATAAGATGATCTGCGGGGCGTAAACCTCCTTCAATCGATGAGCTTCGTCAAGGAATCTCATAAATTGATTGGACAGGTCACAAATAGATAGTGCCCTCTGACAGAAGAGTTTAGATGTATAACCGGTTGGAAGAGGAGAAACTACCTCCTCTGGGTACAGATCTTCTAGTCTGTAGCGAGGAACATGTTCTGTTAAACCATAAACCTCAAAACGTTGTTTGATCGCTTCCAACACAACTTCTTCTAAGGATCCAAGGGCATGTTTGCAGAATTGTCCAGAGTGAGAGTGATGACTGTAAGGCATAGATAAATTTTAACTCGGAGATTGACGTCGATGGACAAAAGATGCGCGTGGTTTTAGGTTGGTTTCTTACGTAATTCGGATTCAAACAGGAGATGTAAGAACCCATCGCGGGAGGCCAGGGGAAGGCCGTCATCACCACGACCCCGCATGCGTAGTAGTTCGTCCGCATGCTACCCCATCATGACGTGTTGGGTTCGTGCTTGACAAGCTGTCAGATCTTCAAAAATGGGGTAAGTAACAAATCGTTTTATCATCTCTGCTAAGCCTCCGTAAGTAGTATATACTGCACTTGCCGCTGCGCTTGCCGTCTTAGTTCGATCTTCCATTAAGTTAGGCGCAATAGAACCGCATTGTCCCCTAGGCTGATGACCAGTCCGTGTCCCTTTTGCCCTAGAAGTTGCTCCTTCCATGCTAACGGCTTGATGTAATTTTCTATCCATCAAGCAATGTGAAATTCGGGGCTTCTCAGGACATCATCAATAATACCCCTTACCCACCTCGGGTAAGAGCCACATCACTAGTTAACACGAGACTTTCGAATCACCCTTAGCCTACTATCCCGAAGCTGATGATTTTGCCCAGGATCCCTGAAGCACGTCATCAACAAATAATTTATCGAACTCAGTAATGAACTAGGGGTCATTTTCTTTCCTACTATTCCGGGACTTCCGAAGTCAAAATGTGCTTTATCTCGATATCTGAGAATACCAATCGCGCTGAGGAGTCTGCTTAAGGTGTAAAATAATGTTAAGTCTTCGCAGGGGCGTCTTTTGTCCTTGACCTCAGCATGGGACTTGATCTCCTGGATCCTACTGGAGTACCTACAGCACTTCCTCGCCCGCGCCCAGAAGCAGTCCGTGAAGGAACTACTAGAACAGGTGGGCCCATCGGCGGCCGATTCCACGGCATCTCGTTCACGATCCATCCCACCCACGTCTTCCCTCTTTCGTCTCGCTCTCTCTCATCTCGTTTTCTTTCGAACGCAGCTCGATACCTCTCGTAGCTCTCCCTAAAACCACGGTCAACGCGAGAAGAGAAAATAAGTTCGCCCCTTGGGTTGTTTGCGGGTGGTATAGGTGCCATAGGAGCTGGACTATTGGATAGGCGCGGTGTCGGAGATGGCGCTCGCGGCTGGGTAGGCCGGTAGGAAAGAAAAGAAAAGGGGGTGATGGCGAACGTGGAGCGTAGAGGAGGACGTCGGACATTCAGGTACATGTTAAAATTCCGAAGGGCTTTATTAGCATGAGGAACATATCTATGACGTTGTCGCTAAATCTCTGGGTGATGGAGACATTGGATGAAAGGCTAACCTATTCGCATATGCAATTTTCTCGGCGTACATACCGCTTGCAAAGAAGAGTAGGAGGGCTGTTACAAGTATGAAAAGGAGCCCTGATGCAAAGTATGGGTGAGGTTTCAAGTTCTCAGCACCACCATATACATCTGGAAGTACTTTGCGTAGAATATTGGTGTAGGGTATGTCAAGAAAGGACGTTTGAAGGAGGACTTCGGAGAGAAGGAACGCAATAGCTATCAGAAGGTGGAGTAGAAACACTGTATGAACACATTAGCATCTTGAGCGGCGTATAAATACTTATCGTGAAAACGCACGCTGATACCTGGACTTTCGGCGTTGAAGCTGGGCGGCATTGGTCTTCAGGCGTTCTTCGAAAAGTAACAGGTCACGGTAAGTTGCAGTGTCATTTGACGGATAAAAAGATGCTCTTGACTGTTGCCGCTGGTTTCTTGGTGCCATTCAAGGCTCGAAGCAATGGGTGGAAGTCTCTGTATTCAATGTGCACGTGACAACCAAAAATGGAGAATTCAAAAATATAGAGATGCTTGACTATCTACCATTGAGTATCCGATACTTGTTTTTTGTTGTGGATGGTGCGCTATGAATGAAACTTTTCAAAACGCACGAACACTCGGGTACATCTAGTGTGGTGCTGCACCGTCCAATTATTACACACACTACATACAACAGGCGTTGACATCGTCGACATACTCACATACACACCATGTCGACTGCCATTGTCCAAATGTAAGTTCAAACAGGTCTTCCGATCCCTCAGCCTCGGGGCACCTCCCTTCGCCTTCACCCGGTCAACAACCATCTTTCGTACCTCCGAGCCCAGCCTATCCCCCAGTATCTGTACCCTCTAATGCCCTCCGAGTCCTGTCCCTACACCATGTGCACTCTCATCACCCTTCAACACTCTCCCGGCTCTCCAGCACGTTTTCAACCTCCATGCCATACTTGCCACTTGCACCCTGCTGTACCCTCCCGCTACCGTTCGTCACCACCTTCCACCTTCTCGTGCCACCCAATGTACTTACTACCACCACCTTGGGCGCCTTGCCGGTTTCTTCCAGAGGTTCACGCCCCACTCGCTAGCGCGGAGTCAGCGAAGGATGCTATTAACTGGTATAAAATACATTCCGATGTTTCATAGCATCGTGTTAGTACTTATATGATATCTATGTTCATTGGTGTTGATACGCGCGGGTAGTAGACCATGCAAGGGTATCTGTTCAACACATCACCCGCAGTAAATACCTGTACCCGCTCCTTAGGCCTTACCGCCCATATGAACTTAGGTTTGGACAATGGTAGGCAACATGGTGTGTATGTGAGTATGCTAACGTTGTCAATGCCCAACTGTGTTGTACGTATGTGTATGTATGCAGCACCATAATTTTGCGATCAATTTGGCGTCTGCACAAAATGGGCGGTGTGTTGGATTGTTATTTTTGGCATCCGAGTTAGTCTTCCCCGTATCATAACGGTATCAATCCCAAAAATGCATGAAGGTACGAAATGGACCGCATGACTGGGGGAAAGGGGAAAGTGGAGGAAGCCGAGGTACAATAATAGTAAGCTGATGCAGTGACAACCCCGTCAAATTATTCACATGCTTTTGTTTGAAGTCAATCACCGTTGTTCCACAGAGAAAATTGAAGACTCGGTACCGGTGTGAGTGGGTCGGAGGTGGATTTTGCTAGATAACTGTCAGAGTGCCTCTTACACGCAAACCCCTTTGAAAAACGCCGTTCGTGTAATTTAAAGGTGTTGTTCATTGAAGATTAAGGGAATGAACGTAACCAGGGGTTCGAACGTTCAACATCATCAACGTCGGTTACTACTAACAACGTTGGTTTATTATTGAACTCTGTAACGCTGACCGTTGAAGGGCACACCCATGGCAACATCCCATCTTCGCTCAAGGCAGGACCCCTGAGGAACCTAGACAATCGCCGTCCAAATGCAGTAGATTGCAACAGTATCAGATAAAAAGCTTGGTTGTCCTTACGATGAAGTTCTCCTCACCTTGTTTCACACTTCTTCACCCCTTTTGCCAACGGCTTGTGCAGGTTCACCTTCGGTAACTAATTCCGTTAACTATGCTGCATGGACTGATCATTTGTCGTTTGCTAGGTCTGGGACCTTTTCAGTGGCAGGGACACTCCTTTTCTTACATTCCTTTGACTTTCTGTTGCAGCAACGCCAACCCGCAGGATGTGGCCCCCTACTCGTTTCAGCCTTCCATTGATTTTCATGTCCTGGGCGTCGATCGTGCGTTCGCAATGTACGCTCATGGTACCTCAGAATCCTCTTACTGCTCAAGGTCTTGCCACTCCATATGAATTAACTGGGTGCAACGTAAGCCGTTTTCGTCGATCAAGTCACACTCATCTTATCTCTGCTTTGTTTTTAGCAACTTGATTTCGCCAATGAGGGTGTGTTCGTCGAAGCTGCAATCATCGATCCCGCAACCGGTGAAATTCAAATCTACAATCCCCTGGTCATAAATGCTGGGATGACGCCTGTCGGAACGAGCACCAGCACCAGTGGCAGCTCGAGTGCAATAACTCCCAGTTCAAGTTCAGCAAAATCCAAAAACACCAATACCGGCGCTATGACCACGTCTTCGAGTCTGACGTCTTCGACCCTCGGTACACAAACTATCAAAAAGACTACCATCTCCTCAACTACGTCATCTGCGGGGGCCAAAGTGACCCCAGTTGCTCGAGCGGCCGCTACTCAAGGGGCTGGCTTTTTTGTTCCCCCAATAGTTCCAACCCTCCCAGCCAACGCAGTCGTTGGTTTATGGTTTGGCTCTAACGCACAATCTGTCACGCTCACAGGAGACACTGCAACCTGCGTCAATGGATTGGGCGGTTCGGTATTCGGGCAGGTATGTCTTTGGATTGCCGGTTCGTGATGATTGCTTGTGAACTTGCCATTTTTACAGTTTGCATACTGCAATGCGCAAGCATGGTTCAGTGCCGCCACCACAGCGGTTCAGAACGGTATGACGAAGGTCTCCGCCCCAGGCACAGGTTCTGGTCAAGCCTGTCCTACGATACGTGACTTCCGCATTGTCGATCAGGTCAGCATTGGCTGTAGCCATCGTTCATCTCCTACTCATAGTCGTGACGTAGGATCAATCGGACAACGTCGTCACCACGTACCTCATGATTGGCAATAATACACTTGCTCAAAATACCCCAGCCAACTCTCAGGCTAACCCCGATGCCGAAGTGCTGTCAAATGGTGAGCCCTCAGCTCCATTATGACCAAACTTGTAGTTCAGTGACTGCCATTCTCCAGCATCTGACAATGCCCTTATCAATGATTTCATACAGCCCTCCTTGGGTTGCTCCCCTTATTCTAACCCTTGTACAACCTGCCCGACAGGAAAGAGTTCTGCCCTCTCCACTAACGTCAGTACTGTTTTTCGCCATGCTCAATGCCAACCTGTAGTGACATGTAGTACCTCCTGCAGGAACTTCAGGCTTCTTTCTTCCCACCTGCCGGTACCACTGCAATGGTACCCCTGAATGACCCTATGGTCCTCGTTAATGGGCAGCAATCTCTCCAGAAGGTGAATCTGTATCGGGCAGGTGTTAATCAAGCCCAAGCCGATAACACCAATGCATCAGGTACGACCTACTGGTATGTTTGTCGTCCGCTCTTTGTCTTTTCTGTTTTTGATGTGCAAACTCGGCCCTCGACAGCCAACAATTTGCACAGTCAGGGCTCTTTATCTCCTTAAATCAGCAGCTATTCTCCGGAACGAGTTCGCCCGCCGCTGACCAGGCGACTAATCTATTCACTTTCCTAGCTATGAGGTTCTCTATGTCCTTTGGCCCAGTACCTGGTGAGTGTTTTGACCAAAATTCACTGCGATACATTACTTATCTCCTTTTTGCGTGGCACGTAGGTCTTGCATGCACACAACTGTTGAACGTCAACAATCCCGTCGTCCTCACTACTGATGGAAATGGGATTGTGACCGCTGCAACAATCAACACGCAGGCGCTGCAGCAGATTTTGGGAGGAGGGGTAAGTAAATTCTGTGAAATTACTGCGCTGGGTAGTTAATGCGGTTTTTCAGACGACCGCCAGCACTTCCAGCACCGCCCGGTCCTCCGCGAGTACCTCCAAAACCTCCATTAGCACCACTCATTCCACCAGTACTTCCCATTCCACCAGCACCTCCAAATCCTCTACCAATACTATCCTTTCAAGGGTTCGTTTTGTAAAGGAGCATTCGTCGATTCAGAAGAGGCGTTTGTCTAACTGGTGAAAGGCTGATTTACTGGCTAGCGGCTTCACCGTGCACCCTTATACCCCTTTATCTTAATTTCGCTTTCTTTGTTGGACATGCTGGACACTGTTCCTCGCTTTCACTGGAAAAATCAATATTACAACAGGCCTCTGGTTGTATTACCACGTTCACGTCCTGTCATTTATTCAACCTCATTGGGACTGCACATTTGAGATAAAGCCCGCCAAGGGACCGTCAATTTTTGACACAAAGTACTGATAGGCGTGATGGACAGAATATACATGTCTTTGGAAGCAGTGTCTATTGGTACAGGCAAGGACAATGATCTGTGAATAATGAAACTCCTGAGAGTATGACGGACGACTTACAGGAATAAAGAAGGATGTACTAGTGACCGCCTTGTATCGGTCTCAGTGTATTGATGACAATAGTTTCAAACCACTATGTAGCCCTTGTTCTCGACAGCACTGCCCACACAAGCCCGGATACATCATTTGCCATGATGTGCGCATCCACAACGTCACCTATTGCGCTTTCTTCGGCGCCCTCCACCCGTGCTTCGGCTAAGCGCCGCGTATTGGGTATGAACAGCAATGTTATACATACCTCACGCTCGTGCACGAGGTAGGTGAGACGCAACTCGTTGTCAGACTCGCTATGTGCAGAGAGAAGCGAAAGGAGCGCATGGTGCGCTGAGGTCATCGTTGAGAACCTGTATAGTATTAGAAAAGTTGGAACGAGATATACTATCAGGAATGGACTTCGCACCAATCATACAGTCCGACCACTCGCTCGTCTTCTACCCTTTCACCAGCACCGATTTCTACTGCCTTTTCCATTTCTGCCCTAACGACCCTCAGTTTCTCGACTTCACCCGTCCCAACCTTTATCCTGTCTCGTACAGCGGCAATCTTCTCATTCACATCTGCAAGTTCGATATCTAGTGTTTGCATCTCTTCTACTTGGTCATCAAGTTGCTGGTTTGCTGTGGTTATTGTCAGTCGAGGATGGGGATGGGCCTGTCGCAAGCGAGTAAGTGATAGACGTGCATCGAGTATTCTTTGCGAGAGCGTGGATGCCTGGAGTGTGAGGGCTTGTGCTTTTTTGTAATCTGCGCCGACCTTTAGAATGAAAAAATGGAGGGGCCTAGGAGACACACCTTCCTCTACGAATCCAGCAAGTGCTCGTAGATCGTCCCTTCTCTCTGCTAGCCTCCCTTTGTGTTCACGGAGCATTGCCTTCTTCTCTTCATTCCGTAGTCGGAGTTCTTCGTTTAGCCGAGCTGTTACCAGCGGGGCATCATCACTGACAATAGTCTTCACATATTTATCCTTTGCATTTTGTTCCAAGTAGAGAAACTTGAGTTTTCTGAGAAAAGACTATGAAAAATTGGATGGTTGAGCGGCGAATAAGAAAACATAATGTGGTCATGTAAGAAACCCACGATCTGTGCCTGCACATCACTCTCAACAACCTTAGGATCTTTAAGTCCCAGAGCACCGTCTTCTCCGACCCATTCCTCTATGCCGTCCCACGTATGAGAACATAGCTCAGAACGGGCATTGACTATTCGAAGTCTTGTTCTTGCGTCATCCAACGTAGCTTGGAGATTTCTTGCAGCGGTCAGGTCTATACCTGACAAAGTCGAATGCCCTGTAGCCCTGGATGTGGTCGGGGCAATGATGGAAGCAGGTTCAGTCATGATTGCCAGTGGAGCACAAGAGCACGCTAAGTGAGACCGCGAAGGCGCGACTTGACGCGGTCACGTGAACCTGCAAATGGCATATACAAGACAGTCTACCATTCACACACACCAATCTAGAGAAGGCTAGGCGTCTTGAAATACAACTACCTACATGTTATCTAATCTACAATTGGAAGACACTTGCAGAGAGCGGTTGGCTTTTATATCCCATTCGCCTTTCAAGTTTGAACGAGGATCGGTTGAAGAGCGCTTTACCATCCTACTTACCTGTTGCCAGGTACACCGAGCCTATTAAATTATGTAAACTAAGTTGGCGAGACTTATGTAAGTACCGCATGTGTGTGAATCATGTGATAGTCACGTGTACACGTGTTTCTGGTTGATATCTTGCCACAATTCCTGCTCCTTACAATTTGAATCAGCATCCTCAAGTGATCCAGGCGGCACTCTTGAAGACCCATGTCTGGCACACACAAAATTAAGATCGCTGCACGCCTGCGACCGCGCCTCGAACACGAGATTGACGACCAAGGGATACAAATAACGCACGATCAAGACGAGGGACCGTCGTGGATTTGCGTTCCAAACCCACGAGATGTTACGCAAGTCTTTCGCTTTCCGTGGGTGCAGTTTCTCTCTTCTCCATGCTTCTCAGTGCAATGGCGTATTGATTGCTTAATTCATTGGTGGAATTAGATTTACCAGTTGTTATGACCAGCATTCTACACAAGAGGATATCTTTGAGCAGGATGTCAGGCCGCTCATTGACGTCGTGTACAGTGGTGTTGTGCGTCATCTAACATTTGCCCTGGATGCGTGACTCAGTTAACTGTGTAACTGGACGTAGACCGTGACAATCTTTGCATACGGCGTGACATCCTCGGGGAAAACGCACACAATGCAGGGAACAAAGGCATGCCCAGGTGTTATTCCACGAGTTGTCGAGGTACGCATATCTTCCACCGCGTGTTTCATAGACTACAGAATGCCACTGGCAGGCCATGTTCGAGCAGAAATCAGCGTTGCAGAGGTCCAATGTCGAACTTGCAGTATCATACATGGAAATATATAAAGACGAGTGTTATGATTTATTGGTCGATCGGGAGACGGTACGCTCAAATATCTACTGACCTACGCGTCATTCAATCGCAAACTGGCTGATTGGGTGCAGGCTCCAAAGCTCCCCGTACGGGAGAACGATGTAGGACAAGTCTTTGTTGCAAACTTGACTTCTATACCGATAACCTCGATTGAGGAATTCGTTGCAATTTATTCGTACGTGCTCTTTGTCATATCTGCATTATTTGGAGCGGTACTAAGAGCGCAACTGTTCGCAGCCAAGCATCCAAGCATCGCTCAGTGGGCGCCACAAATCTTAACCATGCCTCCTCTCGTTCTCACGCGATGTTAACGCTAGAGGTAACGATGACTGATTCTTTAGCGCAGAGATGTAAGGATCAGGTTTGACTTCACAGCCTTGCCTACGTAATTGACATCCTTCAGCATTGACAGGAAAAATCAACCTCGTTGATCTTGCAGGTTCAGAGAACAATAAACTGACTGGGAACGACCCCACACGGATGGCTGAGAGCGCAGCCATCAACAAGAGTCTGAGCGTCCTCGGGCAGGTTGTTCATGCATTGAACCAGGGGGCTGTGCGTCCCTTTCGTTCTATCTGGGAGCTTGTACTGACACCATGCGCAGTCTCGAATACCCTATCGCAATTCCAAGCTCACGCGAATCCTCCAAGATGCCCTTGGTGGAAACTCCGTGGGATTGCTCATTTGCAATCTTGCTCCTGGAACGAAATTCAGACAGGATACGCTAAACACGCTGAAGTGGGTTCACATGCATGCATTTATAAACTTTCAAGCTAACCCACCTTCAGCTTCGCAGTGCGGACGAAAAATGTAGAGAACAGACCAGTGGTCAACGAGCGAGGTGAGTTGATGCCTCCTAAACCGTATATGATCTATGGAGATTTAATTCTCCGTAGACATCCGACCCCAATCCAAGCCCCACTTCTCATCAATCCAACCACCACCTCCGAAACTCGCGCCCGCCCTGCTCCAGCCTCTAGAGGCCGTCACAGGTCTTTCACGTGGCCCACGACCCAGCATTGCCCGCGTCGGGCCCAGAGCCAGCCTTGCTGGTCCAATTCAAAGCAAATCTCGTGTACCACGAGTCAGTGGAATCGGGGTATTCGGAGGACACAATGGACGCCGTCCTTCGGCACTACCTGCACCTATCAGTGAGAAGGAAGAGGCGAGTGGTAGCTTCTTAGCCATGGTGCAATTGACGGATAAGGAAATTGACGATCGCGTGCGCAAATGCTACTATTCTTTTGGTGTTTGGCCTAGCGTACTAACTGGATATCGATAGATCGCAAGAGCCGTTGAAGCGGAAGTTGCACGTCGACTCAAAGAGCGTGAAGAGATTGCACGACAAGAACAAGAGAAATTTGCACTGCAGGGGAAACTTGAAGAGAGAGAAAAGGAAAATTTGAAAGAAGAGGACCAAAGGCCTCCGACTGGAACTCTTACCCCAATTATGGCGCAACACCGTGACTCGGATGATGAGCTTCGTGCGAGGCTTGCAGAGTTAGAAGAGAAATAGTACGTTTGCATCAGCCGAGGCCATTCCCCAGGTGTTGACGATCACAGCGAACGCGCGACCAAGGAACTTCAGCTCGCAGATGTGCTCTCCCCTACTTCGCGCAAGAAGACTGGTCGTGCATATGTGATGCTTGCCCGTGCTCACTCCGAAAAGTGCGTGTCCGCACGTCCCACGACAACTCCCAGTAACGTCCTCGTGTACCATACACTAACCACCCTGACAGGGGCGATCTCCAAGTAGCGCTCGACCTATACCGCAAAGCTGAGACGTATGTCCCGGACAACGTCAAGCTGAAAGAGAGGTGAATATTTTTTATTGTTCGCGTTTTCCTTTGTGTGCTATCAGGGTCGAAGCGATAATTCTGACGTATTTTGTTCCTTTTCTTTTGCCGGCGCATGCCGTGTGGAATAGAGTCATCGAGATTGAGTGGGCTGTGAAGAATGGCACCAAGTTCGTGCCTAGTCCGAAGAAGCCCAGAAAGGCGAAGAAGACAAAGACGAAGGCTGGCAGGGAGAAATCAGCTGCGGCTAGCAATGTGATGAGCGGAGATGAGGATGAAGAGAGTATGCCAGTGTATGGAATCCATCAGATGTTGGAAGGCGAGTCGAGTGGATCCACAAACCCGCTGAAGAGGTTCAAAGTTGAGGAGGATGTTGCGCAGGCTGTGTCAGAGATCCCGCAGAAGAAAGTAAAATGCGAGGTCAACGTCGATGAAGGCATGTGGGCCCCGTAGTGCTGTTTGATTGCTCTGAATAATTTATTTTCACCTGGCTGGTACTTGTGTGATCAAATTTGGGAAGATTTCTAAAAGTCTTGAATTTATTCAATCCTGTAGTTCTATGCTTTGCCGGATTCCCATTAACATACTAGCACTGCGTTCTGGGTGCCGTGTCTCGTTCATAAGCTCTCGCCGAGTCTCCCTCATCTGGTACTGTCGCAGTATCTTGCTATCCCTACTAAAGCCGCAATAAGTTAGACTATCGCTGGACTCGGATCTCAGAATCCACGCTAAGTTGATCATATATTACAGTCGAGTCAGTAGTGCACATATGGGACAAGCGCGCCGCGTCCTTGGGCCCACTTGCACGCAAAAGGAGAGAATCATATTCAATTCAGTCACGTGTAGCACGTGCATGGCGCGCCCAGTCATTAAGTACTTCAGTGGCGTGTTTCCACTTTTCCCAGGCGAAATTACGAAGACGCACCCCTGTTTTCCCTTAACTTCCTCCACGTACGCACCACCAACCAGCGAAAAACGACTTTTAGGTGCCACCTAAGTTCAAATGGTCGCTTCCAAAACCAAAAAGACGTCCAAGTATACGTATGCAGAACGTGTGTTGTACTTCGACGTGTGTCTGGCGTGGCAGAGGGTATTGACGATTCTCGCTATCTAGGGGTTCTGAGCGCATTTTCGCAGGCACAAAAGGAGCACAAGAGGCACAGTGTGCACCTTGCTACTCTTCGTGCGCATGGTAAGGTGTTCATGTTTGCTAAAGGCAGTCGCTGCTCATTATTTACCTCGTGAAAATAGTGAAAAAGATCGCGAAAGATAGGGAAGATAAGCTGGGCCCTCAGTGGGCCTCATGGGTAGGAAAGGCTGTCAAGAAGCTTGTACGACTTGTTTCTCCATTTGTTTCCTGACTGACAGTGCGGAACAGGAAGACCAGGGGGTTTTGCAATCTGTTGACTCCAGTGGGCATGTGGGCATGACCCCGGAGGGGAAAAAAGTGTAAGTCTAGCTGCTAATATTATGATGACATCTGTTTAATCCTGTATTTAGCCTCTCCTATTCTCGTCGCAAGTTCATTCCGACCGCCACTGGAGAGGCATCACCTGCACAAGAGGATGCCGTCTGGAAGAACATTACGGAACATTTCTCCCCGTCAGCGTCAAGGCATAAACGGCGGCGTGCGAGCTCAATGTCTCGTTTAAGGTATGCTCTCAGTGAGGAAGATGTCGAAGCAGAAGACAGTGCTTCCGTACGTGGAAGTCCTAGGGCAAAGAGACAACGACGAGCACAGTCCCTTGTCAAGTCCCCCGAACTTCCTCTGTCAAAAATGACGAAGACAGAGGTTTGTTTATTGTTGTCATTGTTGAAACATATGCCTCATAATTACTGTAGCTCCAAATTAAGGTCCGAGAACTCCAACAGGAAAAACTCGTCAATCAACAGCTGAAGGCGGAACTTGCGGACCGCCTTGGGAAGCTGCACAAAGTCCAGGATGAACTCACGCAACTGAAACTCTCAGCTCGAAGAGCGCGCAGAGTTATGTACGAAGAGGAACTGACGGAATTAGATGAAGATGAGCTCCCGAACCAGATGGATGAAGAGTTCGCGGCACCTGAGATAACATTGTAAGTAATCAAATTCCTGCCTACTTGTTCATGGCCATTGATGTATTTGATTCGAAGTGACATTCATACTCCACGTGCTGGAACACCTGTAGGACAAGGTGTAGGTTTGACGCGGACCCAGTCAGGTTCTATCATTCACGATATATCTATGCGGCCTACTCCTGCGCCAAGCTCTCCTGGGACGGAATGTGACAGGAGGTATCGAGGTGGCGACGAAGATGTTTTTGCAGACCAACAACTCGAACATCCTCGCACCCCCGAATCGCTACCTGATCGCAGGACCCTCGAGACCGATGAACAACAACAAAACGCGGTAAGCTGACTTTGTACATCAAGTCAAGGTTTGCTGACACTATCTATTTATTTATTTTGGAAAAGAGCACTGCAGGTCTCATGACAGACTTCCAGGCCCTCAAAGACCTGGTCTCCAGAGTTCAGAACGAGAATGTGAATTACAAGTCCCGCGCAATCGACCTTGAGGGTGAAATTGAGAACCTTCAGACCACCATTAATGAACTCGAATCACGCAAGCAAGACCTGCAGCTATACCTTCTTGACCGCGATAACAAAATCGTGGAACTCCGAAACACAGTTCTCGAGCACCAGAAAACTGCCGTCGATCTCAAGGAAACACTTACTCGGAAGCAAGCCTCGTTGAGTGAGCTTTCTACAGAAGCTGAGACACTGTTGCGCAGCAAGAATGAGATTGCCGCTAGGGTGCAGGGGATGGAAGAGGAAATAGCTGTTGCGCAAAGCGAGAACAGGCGATTGATAGAAGAGCTCGCTAGTTCTCACAGAGCAGCAGAAGCCCTCCAAGAGCAGATGGTGGAACTTGTTCGCACCACAGAAGAGATACAAGGAGAACTTGCTCAAGCCACAAGTGTCGCACGGAACGAAGCCACACATGGCGCTGCGCTCGCTCAGGAGCTTATTGTGGTGAATGAGTCTACCAAGGAACTAGAGAAGCAACTCTCGGAGGCTAGAAATACCGCCACGGCCCTCGGCAGTCAGCTCGGAGATGCTTTCGAGCGCAATAATCAGCTGGAGCTAACTTTAGATGGCTCGCGCAAGGAGGTTGCAGAGTTGAAAGGCAAGATCATATCCGCCAAGAGGAGGGAAGCAGAATTGACGTCCAAATTGCTCGCCGCCGACGCGACGAGGCAGTCCATGGAGGAAGCTGCTACGACCATGAAGAACGAAGCACGAGCTGAACAAGTGAAGGCGCAGACCACCATTCTAGGGCTGCTCAAGAAAATTGACGGACTGCAAACTGTTCGTGATAACGAAGCGGAAAGTTTCGGCAGCAGAATTGTAGCTCTGGAAGGTGAAATCAAGGGTCTTGATTTTACCATTCAGAAAGCGAATGAAGCTCAACAAATCGTTCTCACCGCATTCAACTCGTGCAAAGACGAGCTTGGGCAGGTGCAGAGTGCGCTTACCATGGAGCAGGCTACTTGCAATGTCCTCCGGGCCAACTTGACTGAAGCAGAGCAGCAAATCTATAGCTTGAGGTTAGCAAAAGCAGCCGAGGAGTCGAATATGGCCACTGTCAAGGCAGCCTGCGAAAAGTGGAAGAAAGTGCAAATGGAATGTTTTTCTGAGTTGGAGAGCACGGTATGTCACATTTTGTAGTCTGTCAGTGTGAGACGCTGAGACTCTAACAAACAGCTTGCGACATCATTAGCAGCGCCTAGCTCTGCACCTGCGTAAGGTCATACAGCCGTGCCCCAAATAGCGCTTAGGAAGGATATGAAATGTCGAGACC